>Ga0123342_1000121_pt1 | contig 94493 bp, 45 predicted proteins | sample Turbeawhitnodule_FD_89960 | JGI IMG/M metagenome (GOLD analysis project Ga0123342, IMG submission 89960) | Root nodule microbial communities of legume samples collected from Mexico - Turtle bean Mexico white nodule | ecosystem: Host-associated > Plants > Roots > Nodule | place: Mexico: Nepantla...
GACTCCCTAATATCATGGAAATCAAAAAAGCAGCCAACTATCTCTCGCAGCTCCTCTGAAGCCGAGTATAGAGCACTTGCCACCACCACATGTGAGCTACAATGGTTGTCTTACCTCCTTCAGAATTTACATCTTCCTCCCTCCCAGCCTGCAACCCGGTATTGTGACAACAAATCTGCCCTTCAAATAGCTTCCAATCAAGTTTTTCATGAACGAACCAAGCACATCGAAATTGATTGCCACCTAGTTCGTGAAAAACTTGGTCTCCTCAAACTGTTGTCCATTACCTCTGCAATGCAAGTTGCTGACATATTCACCAAACCCCTTGCTTCCGCACAGTTCTCTACTCTCAAATTCAAGCTGTCTTAGGTCTTAATCTTTCTCTTATATATAAACCATGTATTTTACTCTTTAATATACAAGTGAATAAAAGTTTATTTTATATTTAGTTTTCTCTACCAGTAGGGTTTTATCAAAACCTTTTTTTCTCCATTACGATTACGTACAATTACGTACGCTACATTAAAGCATCACATCAAGCCAGGAATATTCATCATCTTCATTTAATGTAATAATAATTCTTCCGAAATTGTGGTACAGTTGCTGGAAACTCATCCTCTTTATTTTTTAAAAGATGAAGAACAGAATCGGTAGTTAAAACTTAGTTGCTAATTAGATACCAATTTAGAAACTATTTAACAATAATAGAAAATAATAGAAACTAATTTAGAAACCAATTTTTTTTTAGTTTCTAAAATGGTCTCTATTTTAGATCCTATTGTAACTAATTGGTTTCTATTTCATGATTTTCTTATAGTGAATGTATTACAGACGTATGATCATTACGTTTCAACTGGGTTATTATATTCCACCTCTTAGAAATCAACCACATTAAAATTACCTTTTGGGAAGGTCTGCTTGATATATTTCCAAAAACTGCTTGACAGCAATTGGACAAGTGAGAAATGTTGGGTAAACCAGAAAAATTTAGCTAGAGTCGAATCTAAATGTTGGTTAGGTAAACGTCCTGTAGTGAGAGGAGTAGTTGCGAATCCTATATAGACCATCCAAATGGAGGTGGTGAAGGGAGGGCCCCAATTGGTAGAAAACCCACAATTTCTTGGGTTTTACTGCGCTTCGAAGAAGTAGAAAAAGAAAGAAATATAGTGATAATTTGATTCTTCGTCATCCTACTAAAGAGTAGAGAAAATAGAAATTGTTTCTTCGTCTTAGGAAAAAAAAAGTAATTAACTGTGATGCATTAACTTAAAAAAAAATATTTTGTAATGAATCATTTATTAAGAAAAATAAATAAGTTTAACACAAAAGAGGAAAAATATATAATATTAACTTGGTCCAGAGCATATACCATTATACCATTGTTATCCATAATGGAAAATAACATTTACCTATTATATAATAGATTGTATAGTAGGTTATAAATTAGAAGAATTTTCACCTATTATAAACTTCCGAGGACATGCGAAAAATGATAATAGATATAGTTGTTAACTTTCATTTTAACATCAATTTTTAAATAATAATACATAAATATATAAATATTAAAAAATTGAATTATTAGGAAAATAAAATTCAACTCATTTATTTTAGAATTCATGAAATAATAAATAATAATAAAATTATTTTTTAATTCATAATTAAATCAATTCTATAATCAATTAAATCAATTCAATATTTTATATTGAATTGATTTGTCAGTATATAGAAAAACCTCGAAGAACCTGTATATTTTGGTCAAATAAAAATAAAAGTTCATGTCTAAACTGAATTGTGTGAATAAAAACTAAATATTACTATGGTAAAAGTGACAAATGCTAATAAACATTCTCATATTCTTTTGCAAAATGTATAGTTGAAAAATTAAATAATAGAGTTTTATTTCGTAAAACAAAAAAAAAAGATATTGAATTAACTGAACAAACATGTATTGATGGCAAAGGAATTGCCGAGAGTAGAATGGATCAAAGAAGGTAGGTTTCTCAACAAACCATTTGAGCTAAAATTGAATGTTTTTGTTATACAGTTTGAACTATTTATGGAATTTTATGAATAAAAGTTTAGATATTTTTTAAATATAGAAAAAGATATTACATTTTTTATTAAATTATTCAATGTCCTATATTGATTTTGTATAAAAAAATTATTCGATTTTATTTTCCAAAATTTATATATTTTATAAGATTAAATCCATTAAAAATTTAAATTATAATATTTTATATAGTATTGTCATGCTTAGTCTGCAATAAGGGAGGCTCAATGGGTAAAATGTACGAAGATTAATGAATTCATGTGTCAAATAGCTATTGAAGAAGAACCTTTTATTAATGTTAAAAGTTGCTATAATGATGATTGGGAAAGCTCTTTTAATGATGATGAGTTCGGAAGTAATTTAGGGAGGGAATCGGAAGGCTCAGAGATTGAAAGGAATTTAAAATTCCATGGCAGCTTTGGGGAGGAGACGACGGTGGAGGAGCTTCTCTGTAGTGAGTCACGGAGGTCAAACGTTACTGCAGAAGTTAAGGGTGATGACATGGAAGGCCAACAACTTAGTGGGCTACAAAACACTAGGCGTTTTAATGAGGCAATTGATGGGTTAGGTGGACAATCTGAACGATTTAATGAGGTTAAGGAGGAGCCTAGACAGTTTAACGTTGCAATTAAAGAAGCTGGTCATATGCAAACCCTAATAGAAATAAAAGCTTATATGTTGATATTTGGCATGTTGAGTGTGATTAGGTCCAATTCCAAATGCTAGAGAGTGGGGTGCGCTTAGTTGGAACAAGACTAATTAATTACAATTTTTTGTTAGTTCACTTAGTTCTAATCAATCTCTCGTTCGCTTAATTCATAAGGTAGAAGAAAAACATCATGAATAGACGCTTGGAGACGAGTGAGATACTAAATACATCCGTGGATGCTTGCTTTACTTATGAGATTCTGTTGGATTTGATTAATGTTTGTTTGATTAAGTTTGACATTTGTGTGAGAATGGAAAGATGATAATCTTGGGATAACCAACAAGAAATTTGTGGTAAATAAACCTGAGAGTCAATCTACTTTACTTTTCTGCATAACAAATTAAAAACTCATTTTAGAAACACAATTCACTGTATCGTTTAATCAATTAATGTAATAGAAAAATGCAGAAACCAAGAATGAGAACGTAAAATATGGCAAAATAGAGTACAAAAATCACATACAACAATTTATGTCGTTCTACTATAATCACTCTTCATCTTCACTATGATAATTTTAGAGATTTACAACTCAAAGTTTCTCTCTTAATCCTCACACTAATTGCTGATAAAAAAAAAAAGTTCAAGTTCTTAAGTATAAGACAAAAAAATAATTGTCTTACAACTTCACACTAAGGATTTTTCTTATACAAACCAAACACGTGTACAATGATTCAGTTTCAAAATAACATGATATGTCGATAACTAAAGGAAAATTAAATAGAAGGACTAGACGATTCAAACCAATACTTCTTCAGCAGACGTGAATACTCATCTGACAATGGTACCAAACAGTCTTGAATCACTAGATGATGACAAATCACTTGGTATTAAACCACTAGATAATCTAACACGCATAGGCTGTCTACAAAAACTTAAACTTAGATTTTATCTGAATCAATCTTCACAAATCTCAACTTTGATTCAGTATATATCTCTCGAGTGATAAAATGTCCAAAAAAAAAACCACATCCAAAACACTACCAACACGACCAGAAATCACTAAATCAGAAATGCAAGCACCTAAAAAACCCTCAAAATATAAACACTAAACGTATCATACTTAATATTATTTGAAAAACTTAATGTTGTTTAAATAAATTGAAAAAATAATAACATATTTCGAATGAATAATTTAAAAAATTATTATTATTTTGAATAAATTGAATTATAATGTTATTGGCATCATCACTTGTATCATTCAAATTATCTTAATGTTATTGGACGTGTATATCAATATTAGACACAATATTAAAATTTTAATTAATATAAAAGAAAGTTGTATTATTTTTTGTTTACACGTAGGAAACCAATAAATGTATAGATAAAAAAGTTTTGAATAATGTTAAAGAATAGTTTAACTCTTTCAAGACCAAAATTTTGTATAGTATAATATCTCACTAGAGCCACGCCCTCTAAAAGCCCTTTCATTCTTTATTTCATAAGCAAACTGCCCTATTAAATTTAATTTAATATATTAATTAGTGTAGGGATTTAGTATATGATAATAAAATGTTGATGTTAACACATATACTAATTGGTATATAAATGTAATACACTTTTCATTCACAACCCAAAGTTAGACGAAAGGGTTCAACTTTATAAATGTTTACCGTAACCAACTGGAGATTTGACGAAATAATTTGCAACAATCTAATTAAATTCAAATCATTTTTTGGTAATAAAAGTTGAAGTTCAGTACAATAAACACCAACTATTTTGTGGGAAGATCGTTACTCTTCCATGGCATCCCCTTCAATCACTTCAACCTTCTCCTTCAACGGGGTAATTTTTGTTGAGAGAACCTCTGCAATGAAGAATTTATATTTAGTACACTAAAGAATATACTCCATGTTTTCTAATATGATAGAAGAAAAAAAAGGAAGCAGAAAAAAGATAAATGCCAGGCTATTCACTGTTTTAATATCTTTTCAACCCTCATTAGGAATCCTAACTGATTCTCTTCTCTTCTTGGTTACTTTCCTAACCATCCCATTTTTCCCCCTAACCTCCACATACCTGTTACCATCCCATCCTAATATATGCCCAGCTATTGGGTATTGGGTACCTTACATCCTTCCATTCAAAAACCATGAACATCAAATTCACAACTCATCAAGTGCCCGTTATTAAAGATATAGCAACAAAAGATGTTATTTACACAATGTTAACTCATTCAAGAGTATAGTTCAATTTGAAATTACGAGACAAGATGGAAATGCCTATAAATAGGAAATTGTAAAATTTCAGCTATTATCTAACTTCGAATACTTCAGAACACCAAATTCCCAAAATCGTAAATTTTCACAAGGTGAGACACATACACTACAAAGTTCAGACAATACTATGCAAAACCATAGGGTTATTGCAGTCTCAAGTATAATAAATTGGCAAAGTTAGCAACACACCTATCTTTTTGGGGAATTCAAAGCCTTTTGGATTGACATAGGTACGTGGATTTGGTAGAAGGTGGTTCCTCAGATATTCCTTGTGTCCCTGTGAAGCATTAAAAGAAATTGTGTAGAAAATTGTGTTAGACGGCCCTCCTCAAAGAGAAGAATGTAGAATTGGGCATGAAGACACTAACCTTAGTTATCACACAAACGTCCACATTACTTCCACTTCCCAAGTCATTAAATATACCAGCACATATTGCCTCAACAACTATCTTTATGCCTTCATCCCTCTACACCACATCAAAATGTTTTATATCAAATTAAAATTTCTACCAAATTTCAGCATTTTATCGTGATAAGTTAAAACATATCAATTATAACAAATATAATGAGCAATTTTACATTTAGAATTGAAATAGACATATTTGCTTTATATCATTCCATTGACATGATTATATGATTATAAATTGAGCAATTGACAGAATGCAATCAAACCAGTGTTATCAATGGCAGAAAGCCCAAAATATGAATTACAAACATGTTATTGTGATCTACGGAACTGAGGCCTCCCTTCACAAATTGCATATGGCAGTTCGCAACCATTTAACAGAAATGTATCAAATGCACTCCTCTAACAAAAGTTGTCATTTATCTAAAAATACGATAACTAAGTCTGTTCCGCAATATGCATACTTACACTTAAACTTTCCTTGTACTTGGACTCAAATACAGACATTGCAGCAAGTGAACCTGATCCCATTGTTGCAAATGGAAGAGTGTCAGTAGACCCATGAGGATAAATCTGTAAAGCAAGTCATTAAAAATAATGAGAAATTGAACTATAGGCATTCGAAAAATGAAACTTTAGTATAATTAATCAATGAACTAACTGTATGCAAATGAGGTCCAGTGATATCAACCCCACCAAGCACTAAAGCAGCTGAGACGTGACCTTGATAACTGCACAATAGTTCAAAAGTGTCAGATCCAGTGGTCGACACAGAGAGAAATTGACCTGATGAGAAGTTCCGAAACTCAACTTGAATAGGTGTTTTTTAAGAAGGGTCAGCGCTGTAACAACACGGGATTCTCTACCAGTGTGATAACGATGTAGTTGCAGCTGTGAACTAACCATGTCTACAGTAAATAACAAACTTCTCATTTTCAAGTGAAAAGAAAGATGGCCCATATGCAACTATCAATAAGGCATAACGTAACAAATGTGTAAAGAAATGTGCATTTAAAACAAATACCTGTTACAGCCTCTGTATCAGCAGCAGTGCCAGCTCCACAGCAATATATGTTAGGTGCCATATAATGAATTTTCTCACAGTTTTTATCAGCCACTATAGGCCCTTCAGTTGCTCTAGTATCAGCTCCAAGAATGACACCATCCTGACGCAAATTGATTATATGGGAAAATTTAACTTTAGATTACAATACACCTCAAACATTAAAATATAAGTATGCAATCAGCATATGAAGTCACAAAATCAAACTTTAGATTATAAAGTACACATCAAACATTAAAATATAAGCATGCAATCAACATATGAAGTCACAAAACACTATTGTCATTAGATGCCAGTGAGTCGGTTGGCATTAGATGACACTGAGTTAGTTAGTGGACCTTTACACAAAATGTGCATATTAAACCTCGGCTGTAACTTTAAAATCAAAGTCTCATTCAAGAACAAAATTAAACATTTTACTATAAGATATTTTTAGCATCAATCATCAAATTTCTCAGAGGACTGGAATAATAGTCCCACTCAATAGAAGATTTCCGAAAATAACAAATAAGATATCCATAGGCAGTCTAGGCTTACCATATTCTATCCCTACAAAACAATGCACGATTTCATAACCAATCCCTAACAACAAAAAAACCTTAAACACCTCACAACCTAAGCAAATCCTCCAACCATTAACACTCAATTCAACCAAACTAGTACACAAGCTGAATAAATGAATTAATTCATACAACATTCCCAAGCCAAACAATGATTTCACATCCTGTGTCTGGATCCATGATTCTATCTGAACCCACTCGCAATCTCAGTTACAAACTGATAAGTGTGAGCTGTCAGTCACGTGTATATGTTTAGTTGAGGCACGTGTATATGTCAGTTGGATATAAAAGGGAAACTTCCTATTCTCTGTATACTAATAACATTCTTTCAATTGTGTAAACACTCTTCCCTGTTGCTCTGAATCAATAAAAATCTCTTCTTCTTCAAGATTCCCTAATACGTTTAGTTCTTCAAGTTTCTACAATTCCTAGGACTAATTCTTTCATATCACAAAATCACAATAAATAAAGAAGCAAAGAAAAAATTTAACACAAACCCTTCTCAAGAACAAGTAAACCTCAACAAACAAATAAAACCCAGCGATGAAGAAATGCACCATAACAGTATTACGACACCAGATAGAAGAGTGGGGGATTCCAAACCTGAAAAACTAAACCGACTATAGTGGTCCCAGTTTTCAAAAAGGTTGGGGCTTTGAGACCCTTGTTTTCAAGCATGGCATTTCTTCGACATAGATCAAAATTGAAGCCACCCTTGGGAGGAAGATCCACCGATGAAGACATATTCCAAACGCGAATCAACCCTGCAAAAGCAAGTCAGCAGAACATGAAGTAACTGCTCCCAATTCAACAAAAGAGAACATAAAAACACCAAATTCTGAAAACCTATGACTTTGAAAACTGAGAAGAGAGAAAGGGAAAAAAAGAAGAAGATGAAATGATACTCACAGTAAGGAATTTCAGTTTCAGAGGCTTTTCAGAGATGAATGCGGTGATTATCAGAAAAGCCCTTTGGAAATTTATGCAAAGAGTGTAGTGTTTAACAAGGCAGTTCATGCTCCCTCTTCATCTCTACCGTAGATTTCATCTGAAATTATTAATGGTTAAGATTAATCTAAATACTTTGTACAGTGGGTTACTTTATATTTTGATATCTTTTATATTAATTTTCATTTTAAGGTTTAGAGTTACTATTTTTTAAGAAAATAAATATAACTATGAAAATGTTTTGTTTGTTATAAGAATACTTTAAATTGAATTAGATCTAAAAGTATAAATTAAAATTTATTCACCATAGAATATTTAAAATCATGAATAAAGGATCATTTGCAATTCATGTACAATTTTTTAAACATAAGTAAAAAAAATGAAAAACTATAAATGGTATAAAAAAATAAAAATATATTTATAGACACAAAATTACGAGTATTTTTTTAAAGAATATGTAGAAAAGGACTAAATTAGTAATCAATTGGAGAAGAATATAAAACTTACCCATACTGTAATTAATTTAAGAATACAAGTAAAGGAAAGAAAAAAATGTATTTTAGTGTAAAGCATATGCATTGTATTTTTTTTTATGAATTATTTATCTTAAATTTATGGTCATACGCATTCTATATACACATTTATTTAAATCTTTAGTTTAATAAGATTAGTGTTTAAATGAATTTTTTAAGTTTTAAAAATATTTTACACATTTTTTTTATTTTCAACTATTAAAATAATACAAAAACACCTAAATGGGTCATTTTGCTACTAAAACGGTCAACAATGACCATCTAACCTACACAACAAGGTCATATAGAGAAACAAAACTCAAAACAAAAGATTTTACAAGATGAAAACAACAAAAAAAAAAACTATTTTAAAAATTTATACTAACTAGACCGTCTAGTCAATACACATGAAACTGCTTATTATATAAAAAAACATAAACATACAAAATTTCAATTCTCCCATCATGGTCATTTCAAATTCTTTCTGCATAAGTTTTGAATTTTTTTTTGCAAAAGAGATTGTTAGTAACCCCGAAAGTTATACCATCTACATAAACTTGTCATAAGATAAAATTAGTTAGATCATGGTGATCTTCCAAGTCAATTAACATTTTATTGACAAAATGACATTTTGTAAATAGTATTCTACTCATCATCTCATGTGTTTCCTCAAACACCTTATATTCAATGATAGACACACTACTGTTAACAACATCCTTAAAGGAGTTTTTTACTTATGATTCACTAATGTCATTTATTAAGACGTTTGTAGCTCGTTCATTTTAAATTATTTTTTTATATCTTTTGAAAATTCTTTACACAAGAGATTGTTAGACTTAAATTTATTGTTACATTTTGTTAGAATGAAAGTCCAACATCCTATGATTTTGATAAAGTGTTCAACAAAAAAGTATAAAATATGATCATACTTAGTTTAATAACGTATCATATAAAACTCAAATATTTTGTTTGACATACGAAATAACATTATGTAGTATTTATTTACATTTGATCAAAATTTCACAAGATAAAATAACATGCATATATTTAGGCTAAAGGTATACAAAATTTAAATTAACCTCTCGTAATATAGAATATATAGAATGTCTCTTACTTTCATTAATTATTTATAAATTACATATTTCACTAGAGAATAATTTATGTAATTTTTTTTCTTAATTCTTATATATATATATATATATAAAAGTTGAACTATTATTTATTATATAAGTTGAAGTATTCAAAAAGTACTTCATCTATATTATATTTTGTTATATATAAAAAGTAGAGGTATTTATGTTGTAAATTCAATTGGATATACTTCTTCATATAAAATGTTAGAAAAATATTAAGTTTTAGACAAATTCTCCTTTTACTATATCACTTCAAACAAGCATCCAATTTGTTATTGAAAATGACAAAAATACTTCTTTAAAATGTTGAAAATAACAAAGATGTAAATAAAAATTACTTTCAAAACCTTTTATCTAAAAATATTTTGGATTTGGATTTCTAGAACATCTTTTAAACTTCGGAAATTTTTATCTAAAATACATTGTCAATTTTATGTTCCAAATTTTTCTCTAAAATATATTTTTTTAATTTTGAATTATATTTATTATTTTAGATTTTCAAATCCAAAAATAAAACTAATTTTGGAAATTTAAAAAAATATAAGATTCAGGTTAAAATTGATATATTACAGAAAGAAATAGTCAAAGTTTTATTTGAAAAATATTATTGCACTACAAACAAAAATTTCCTCTTTCAAAATGTAAAACAAGTTTTGACACGAGAATTTATAAAAATTAATTTACTCAATTTCTCTGAAATAATAATTAAAATATATCACAGGTGACATTATCTTTATCTTTTATCAAGGAAAATTTGAGCATTTGGAAATCATTATATTAGATCTTATTGCTACTTTCATATCAAACTTTTTTTTATCCGTTAATTCACTTCAACCGTTGCTTTCACCGGAACCCTCGCTCTCCCCTATGTCCACCGCCAAATCGCGCAACTTCCGCCGCCGAGGTGGCGGCGACACCGAAGGCAACGACGAAGACGGCGATACTTCCACCCTCTCTTCCAAGCCTCCTTCCTCCGCCAAGCCCAAGAAGCCCCAAGCCCCCAAACTCCTCAGCTTCGCCGACGACGAAGAGAACGAAAACCCTCGTCCACGATCCGCAAAACCTCAACGTTCGTCAAAACCCTCTTCCGCTCACAAAATCACCACTCTCAAAGACCGAATCGCGTCCTCTTCCCCTTCAGTTCCATCCAATGTCCAACCGCAAGCCGGAACCTACACAAAAGAAACCCTTCGCGAGCTTCAGAAGAACACCCGAACCTTGGTCACCAGCTCCTCGCGTTCCGAGCCCAAACCCCCCGGGGAACCTGTCATCGTCCTCAAGGGCCTCGTCAAACCCGTAGCTTCGGAGCCCCAGGGTCGGGAATCGGACTCCGAAGGAGATCACAAAGAGGTTGAAGGAAAATTGGGTGGCTTGGGCCTTCATAATGGGAAGGACTCGTTCTTCCCCGATGAAGAAACCATCAAGGCTATTCGGGCGAAGCGGGAGCGCCTCCGGCAGGCGCGCCCTGCTGCACAGGATTACATCTCGTTGGATGGTGGCAGCAATCATGGTGCTGCTGAGGGGCTGAGTGATGAGGAGCCGGAGTTTCGGGGCCGTATTGCGATGTTTGGTGAGAAGGTTGAAGGTGGGAAGAAGGGGGTTTTTGAGGAGGTGGAGGAGAGGAGAGTGGATGTGAGGTTTAAGGAAGAAGAGGAGGATGACGATGAGGAGGAGAAGATGTGGGAAGAAGAACAGTTCAGGAAAGGGTTGGGGAAGAGAATGGATGAAGGGTCTGCTAGAGTTGATGTTCCTGTTGTGCAAGGTGCTCAACAGCACAAGTATGTTGTTCCCTCTGCAGCTGTTCCAAATGCTGGCTTTGGAACAATTGAATCGATGCCAGCTTTGGATGTCTTGTCACTATCGCAGCAAGCCGAGAGTGCGAAGAAAGCCTTGGTCGAGAATGTGAGGAGGCTTAAGGTATGTCCCTAGGTTTGAATTGTTACTTGTCGAATTTGCGAGTTTGCTTATATTTACGCCTTAAACCCAAATTCTAATATGGTATTGGAATTCGAATCTAGATTTGTTTTTGGATCACTGGTCTTGTTAATCAAACTTTAAGTACTAGGACTGGTGCTGGGAGGTAGAGTTATCCCGACTAGACTTCACTAATATCACTGGCCGGCTGTGAGTGAATTTTAGGTAGAGTTAGGTGATGAACTACCTAATGACATGCACTTCTGTTTTAATCTCCTCAGAGAGAATATGAACTTCGTCGGATTGGAATGATGTAAAATTGCGTCCATAGAGAGGAGTTATCTTGAAAATTTCCTTGTTTTATTTAAAATTTTACATGAAAATGATTCTATTTGGTAGCAGTTCTATGCTTTGTTATGATGAAACATTGTTTAAATGAATTTATTGCTCATTAAATCTGATGTAAAATTGTATTAACTTTGGTATATCTACAGTTTAAACATTTATGTTAACATCTAGAAAAATTTACTTACTGTATATATAGAGACTGTTTGAACTTTGAATGAGTTCTCACTCCTATGATCTCGTGCTATTGTTTGGTATGAATATGTTTAGTAAGTTTGACCTCACTTTAGGAGATTTTGGTGTATGAAATCACCAATAGACTGCTAGCATAAATGAGCGTACGGGAAATTGACCTGGCCAAAGAGTATATTGACTTCTGTATAGGTAGTTTTCTCTATGATTTTTTTTACTAGATATGTGTATGGGCAACGGTGGGTCTAGGACAGGACCCTGAGTTAGTGGGAGCAATAAAGCTAGATAGTAGCCGCTGTTATTGGAGAAAAAAAATGAATTTTACTTTCTCAATAAATGCTTGAAGATGAGATAGATATCAGAGAGTAGTGGGTTCAGAGATTCAGATGTAAAATAATAGAGGGCATACTACAAAACTGGAGAAAGTTACATTCGAATAGTGAATTTGTACACCCTGAGTTGTACATAGGTCTTCCACTGTGTATGGGAATCTCATTTCTTTCATGTATAATTTCCCTTGGTTTAAGACGTATGAAGGACAGCAATTCGAATGTGTTATATTAAAGTCTATATTATAATTTGTGAAAGAAATTGTTTTAATCCTTGAAACCAATAAATTGTTTCTTTTGATAAATGTCTAGAATGATACCAGTATGGGTCACAGTTGCCTTGAATATTCCTCTGGCGTGTATACAAATTTATCTTTTAGTAGATTGATATGTTTTATTAATTTCTTTTTTTTTTTTCATGACAGGAATCTCATGGAAGAACTATGTCATCATTGAGTAAAACTGACGAAAATTTGTCTGCCTCCCTTTTGAACATTACTGCACTTGAAAATTCTTTAGTAGTAGCTGATGACAAGTACAGATTTATGCAAAAGCTCCGAAATTATGTCACAAATATATGTGACTTTTTACAGGTAATTGTATTTCTTGTATTCTTTTGTTTTTCTAGATCCTTCATAATTAACTATAAAACGAGACTGGGTTCCACTATAATATTCCTTTAAGTTCTCTCTTTTCACCCTCATATTATTTGCTTCCTTCTTTTTCTGGTACATCGTTTCGTGTTTTTTTTTTATCAACAAGAAAGAATTATATATAAAAGAACTTGGGATGCTCCAACCCAGATACAAACCAAAACTCTGTACAAGCGGTGGATATTCTGTATAGATAAAGAGTATAAATACTTATTAACCACCTATAATGCTCCAAAAAGACCTAACATTGCTTACTTAACAGTCAATCAAAGCAAGAGCAAAATTTAGAACCTTCAAAATTTCAATATCAGATTCTACCTGCTTCTACTGCATAGCTCATCATTCTATCTTCTGCAGTCTAAGATTATAAACGTGCTGAGATATTTGTTGAGTAGCTCCACTTGTGCCTTAGTCATGTGTTCCCTCCTCAGTCTTACTTTTTTCTTTTATATATATGTATGTGTACCTGCAAAAAATTCTGATACACGAGCTCTGCTACTGAACCAGTATCACTCTATTCTTTGTTATGTTTCCATAATCAATTTGTAAGCCTCAATCACCAACAGCACATCCTCCCTCCTGGTTTCCCAGCATTTACTTTGTGCCTTAGTCTTGTGCTTCCTCCACCATTCTTAACTTCTTTCTTTTATATGTATGCATGTTTGTTAGGAAGTATCTGAGATGCCAGTAGTTTCTTCAATGTATCCATCTGTTTTTCTGCCAACTGACATCCAAAAGGGTTGTCTTCCCATCATCACTAACACCCATAATATATAGGTAGAGACATCCACAAATTTTCTTTATAGTTACTATGATAGGGTTTCTGATTGGATAGAACAATGGCTGTGATATGATATCACACAAAAGTGGTGACAAAACTGCTCTGCAGCAGTGGGTCACAATGCTATACAACTATAGTGGCACCACCATGTGGGATTGACTACTATGCTCTAAACCACTTTGAAAACATGAGAGTGATCTCTTCTAATAATGTTGAAAAAGTGTATATGTTTTCTCACTGCTGGGTATTTAAAAGTTGACACTTAATTATCTTCGTATCATTTGTGAATGCTTTTATGTATGGTATCATTCATTGAGGCTGTAACTAAAGTTATCCTATGACTTCTACTTCAGCACAAAGCTTTTTACATTGAGGAACTTGAAGAGCAGATAAAGAAACTTCACGGAGATCGTGCAACAGCCATTTTTGAAAAAAGAACCACTAACAATGATGATGAAATTGTCGAGGTAGAAGCAGCTGTAAAAGCTGCAATGTCAGTATTAAACAAGAAAGGTAACAATATGGAAGCTGCCAAATCTGCTGCTCAGGAAGCATATACTGCTGTAAGAAAACAAAAAGATCTACCAGTTAAATTAGATGAATTTGGTAGAGATTTGAATCTTGAGAAACGGATGCAAATGAAAATGAGGGCTGTGGCTCGTCAACGGAAGAGGTCGCAACTATTTGATTCTAATAAGCTGACATCCATGGAATTGGATGATCATAAAATAGAGGGTGAATCAAGTACTGATGAGAGTGATAGTGAGAGCCAAGCATATGAGTCACAACGTGATTTGGTGCTGCAGGCTGCTGATGAGATTTTTGGTGATGCTTCTGAGGAATATGGTCAATTATCTTTGGTCAAAAGAAGAATGGAAGAATGGAAAAGAGATTATTCATCAAGCTATAAAGATGCTTATATGTCATTGAGTCTTCCACTGGTCTTCTCTCCATATGTGAGATTGGAACTTCTGAGGTGGGACCCACTTCACAAGGGTATAGATTTTCAAGAGATGAAATGGTATTGAACTATTCCCCCTCATGTTACTGTTCTTTCTTGAAACTTTTGAGAGGCATTATGGGGGTCACGGGCTTGTTTTTATAAACCACTTAATTGCATTAATGGTTATCAGAATCTTATGATTTGGTAAATTTTGGCTATCTACTAATTCGTATCTATATTTTAATCACCACTGATATGATTCAGTGATTCATGTTTGTCATTTTTCATCAATTCTTATGAAAACAATAAAAAAACCACGTGAGCTTAAATTTTAAAATGAAAAGGAATTTGAAAGAATACTTGTGAACTTCCTATTTGATTATTCCACCTTCTTTTGTCACTCATTCAATGCATGTACTCTACGTAGCTATTTAATTGTCTTGTTTTCATTCTTTTGAAAAATAGACCTCAAACTTATATAACTAATTGTTGTGTTGTTTTATCTATTTGTAGTTTTATATTGTTTACATCGAGCATTACATATCAGCTATATGATATATTTGAAGTAATTTTTCCTGGAACCTAAATCTTAGGATTTGATACAACGATTCAAACAATAACTTAACAACTCATCATTCGGATCCCAATTTTCGATAACCTTGATATATATGCATATTACAGGAGTATCTTTTACCTTTCATGTTTCATCAATTTATAATATGTATTGAGTTCTTTTTCTTTATTAATATTCAGGTATAAATTATTGTTCACTTATGGTTTGCCTGAAGATGGAAAAGATTTTGTTCATGATGATGGAGATGCTGACCTTGAACTTGTCCCAAACTTGGTGGAAAAGGTTGCACTTCCTATTCTGCAGTATGAAATTTCCCATTGTTGGGACATGCTTAGTCAACGGGAAACAATGAATGCTATTGCTGCAACAAAATTAATTGTGCAACATGTGTCTCGTAAAAGTGAAGCTCTTACTGATTTGCTAGTTTCCATTCGAACACGCCTGGCTGATGCTGTTGCAAATCTTATGGTATGCTCCCAAGAACAGCATTTACACTTACTAAATTACTAGTTAGAAGTACGTATTCATGCATTTTATTATGTTTAGAAAGTTAGAAAACTCTGTTCATATAGGTATCTTCTTTGTGCATTTTATGTTGATCTGCATTGCTAACTATAATTGGATTTATTGTAGGTATTTGGAATTCTTTATCGTTTTTGGATAAATTTATCATCTTGTCTACTTTGTAGGTCCCCACATGGAGCCCAGTGGTACTAGTTGCTGTTCCAGATGCTGCACGGGTTGCAGCATATAGGTTTGGTGTATCTGTTCGATTGTTGAGAAACATTTGCTTGTGGAAGGACGTATTTTCAACGTCAGTGTTAGAAAAGCTTGCTCTAGATGAGCTTTTGTTTGGTAAAGTTCTACCTCACTTAAGAATCATATCAGAAAATGTTCAAGACGCGATAACAAGAACAGAACGGGTTATTGCTTCCCTCTCTGGGGTCTGGGCTGGCCCAAGTGTCATCGGAGACAAGAAGTATGTTGGTGATACTCTGTTAAATTGTTGATTACATTTGTTTCTTTTGGAACGACATTTGTTGATTACATTCATTTATTATGAGTTTTGGTCAGCAGTCTAATACTTTCCCTGTCTTCCTCACATTGTAGACACAAATTGCAGCCTCTGCTGACTTATGTGCTGTCACTTGGAAGGATTCTGGAGAGAAGAAATGTACCAGAGAGTGACACGAGTTATCTAGCTCGTCGATTAAAGAAAATACTTGTTGACCTCAATGAATATGATCATGCTAGGACCATGGCTAGAACCTTCCATCTCAAGGAGGCATTATGAGCTCACTGGGAAACAGGAATTCATGTTTCATTAAACCTGTTTTCAATTCAGGTGCGATAATAGAAGTGCATCCCTCTAGAAAAGCTGTATCACCTCCATCCACCTGTTAGGAGTTTTGATGAGCATAAAATTAGAATGTACGAACAGGAATTGAACTTGCCTGGACCGTGGCATGGTACTTTTCAACCACCAGACCACTGGGGCCTTGTGACAACCCCTAAAAGAAAATATATTATTCATTAAAACTCAAATGAACCATATACAAAAGTTAACGATGAATATGATCAAAGCTTTTCTGCTTCAAAGAATGTGGGAATATATTCTTCTGTAGATTTTGTTCACAGTTTTCAACTTTTTACCCTTTCTGCAGAATTTTTTGATTTTATTTCCTATTTAATTGTGAATGCTATATTTCGTATCACACGGATGATTTGCTTTAATTTTGTTTATGAGATAAACTTAGATTTTGTTTTTCGTTTTTAGAGAAGTAACTTGTATTTTTGTGTTATTTCCAGTGGTAGCTTAGTATAGACTGTCTAATCAGACCTTCTCATTTAACCATCATGCATTAGACTGTCCAATTTAGTTAGAAACACATAATTAACAAAAAAATAATACTTGATATAAAAATAAATCAAATTAGATGAATTTAATTAAAGTAATGAATTTATGTAAATTTATTTATGATTAAAACTTTAAAATATGAATAAACTTATGCTTATCAAACGCAACATACAATCTTAAAATTACGCAAGTAACATATAATCTTAAAATTTTAATTCAAGTCCTCTCAGTACATCAGAATTGTTTCTTTTTTAAAGTAGACGGTACACCCCTATATTTTTGTTCAAGAATCTATTCTCAAGCAAGGCTCCTTTATCATCTAATGGTACATACAAACATGGTTTTTCTTTTATATTATATATATAAATTTATCAAGGTTGCTTTATTAACCTTTTGTAAATATGGAAAGTTTGATTGGAATATAAATATATAAATATTTGATATACAGATTTAAATAAATAAAAACTGAGAGTTTAAGATTTAAAATTAACAATTATTACTTTTTTCTATATCTTTATAGTTTAATCTTTAGTTGTAGGATATTGATAGTGATGTTTTTCAACATATTTTTTATTTAAATATATAGATGTAGACATATGAGTATATAAATCTTAAAAAGGAAAAAAATAATAATAGTAGTATTATGGTCAGAAAAAAATTAATGTAGTTTTCAGGTTACTAGTTTTCATAAATGAAAAAAATAGACAAACAAGGATTGACTAAAAAAGCTATTTAGGAAAAGAAAAAAAAAAATAGTGCAGAGACATTGTCTTAGAAACCCTAACAAGTCTGAAGCGTATATATTCCATTCCTCAGCTGAAACCCTATCAATTTTACTTCATTTCCTAATCCCAAAATCCGAATTCCGAACGCCAAAACGATGTCTTCATCGGAGTCTCAAGACCCGGCTGCTGCATCGGAGGTCCAGCTTAGCAAAAAGGCCGCCAAGAAGGAGGCCGCCAAGGCGGACAAACTCCGCCGCCGCCAGGAAATCGCCGCCGCGTCCGCCGCCACTGCAAATCTGTCCGTCGACGAGGATGACCCCCTCGCCGCAAACTACGGCGACGTGCCGCTTGTCGAGCTGCAGTCCAAGACGCCCGCCAACGTTGACGACTGGACGCCCGTGGAGGCGCTCGGAGTCGCGCTCGAGAACAAGACGGTGCTGATCCGAGGTACGGCGCAGACTATTCGGCCGGTCGGGAAGAAGATGGCGTTCTTAGTCATAAGAGATGACTACTTCACGGTTCAGTGCCTGGTGCAGGCTCAGCCCGACACGGTGAGCCCGCAGATGGTGAAGTTCGCCGCCTCTCTCAACCGCGAATCCATTGTGGATGTCGAAGGTGTTGTTACGATCCCCACAGCTCCCATCAAAGGTGCCACCCAGCAGGTTCGTTCCTCTTCCTTTTTAGTTATCAGTGTTTGTGAATTTCTCTTTGATTCAATGTCAATGGTCTCTGTAGTTCGATTGATTCAATGGTATCTGTAGTAATAGTTGTACATAGATTCTGAAGACACTCGTTTTTTTTAGTATTTTCGGTATCTCCAAGATCATTTATAAGTATTGTATTTCTTAAAAAGAATAGATTTATTAGTCGAAATGACTACACGTTTGGCTTTTCTAGAACGAATTTGAGAATTATCTGCTTCCATTTTTCCACTTAGTTGTTCTAATTCGTCCATAAATTTGTAGACCACCTAGGTACTTTTTTACTTATGTCTATTTTAACAGACTTAGTGTTATTTTGATTTCCTTTTGTTTTTTCGTTCAAATCAGTTGAAATTGCATCGAATAATATTTTGATTATTAGTTTATTTTCTTCTTCAATATTAGAGTTGTTCATGTTCAGGAAATAAATATAGTACTTCATAATTTAAGCTTGGCACTGATTTTTTTGAAAAATTAGTGATTAGATTAAAAAGAAACGTAGTTACTAATAATTTTTTATTAAAAGCTTTTTATATTTTCCTCTAATTTTGGATAATTCCTATTGTTTTTTTTTTTTAATCTTAATATAATTATAAAGAAAATTTTATTGAATTTGATTGATCAAAATGTGATTTTTTTTTATGTTTTTTCTTGTATTGAGGTTGAAAAACCTTTTTTGATTCGTCCACGAAGGGTCTATTTAAGAAAGGATCTTTAATTTTAGTTAAATAGTATTTTTTAGTTTCATCATTACATAATTGAATTCTAGTTTCAAATATATCGAGAGAAATTAATTCCTTATCTATCAGTTTTGTTCCATCTATATGCTCAATTTTTTTCATTTTTCTTCATTGCCATAGCTCGAATGATTGGATAAATCATCATAGAAAATTTTATTTAGTGTGAAGATATCTATTTTTGTTCCATTATTTTTTGAAAAGTTGATAAATTTTGTGCATACTTAAAATAGATTTTTTTTCTCTTCCATCACGTTGATATGCATGAAAAAAAATCTGAAATTTCATTTTTTACTATGTTTTCAAATTGATTATATTTTATATATTGAAATGGACGATTCCATGTTTTATAATTGAAAAAAAAATATTTATAAGAGGTTTTTGTAACTTTTTTTTTCTGTTTATCCAGTTTATACAAATTCTTTAAAAAAAAGGGTATTCTTCCTGAATAATATAAACAGAGAAAACAACAAAGATTTAAACAAAATTTCTAAATTCTGATAGAATGTATTTATTTGATTGAATTCGGACAGAAGATTTAATCAAATTATTTTTCTGTATACAGATTAAAAAAAATTCAATCCATTTCATAAGACGACATATTATCCAACCAATAAAACTACATTTTAAAATAACAATTTATTGTTACATCGAAATAAATAAATATTGGCGAATCTCATGAATATTGAACTTAGTAAGGAAAGGGAATGTGATTGCCAATTGAAAATATTGCAATTTTCGCAACTTTTCTCTTCTATGCAATGGAATTTTGATGAAACGTTTTTTTTTTTTTTCTAATGCATTGACAATTAGAATACTGTAAAAACTATACTTATTGAGTTGTGTTTTGTGTAGAGGATATTGTATGGTTTACTTGAAGATGCTTATTTGCATGTTTGATTTTTTGGTAGGTTTAAGTGGTTGAATTTGGAGTTTATGTGGTTTGTTCTTGCAGGTGGAAATTCAAGTGAGGAAGTTACATTGCATCAGTAGGGCTATGCCTACTCTGCCTATTAATCTTGATGATGCTGCTCGGAGTGAGATTGAAATTGAGAAGGCTATTCAGGTTCTTTTAGTAAAGATGTTTGGCTGGTTTTTGTTTGATGTTTCGTATTTATTTTTCTCTGTTTTTGTTTGAGGAATGACATTTGTTTGAGGAATGAGTTGTCACTGTTTTCATCTTGCTTTATGGGCTTGTTAATGGGTGCAGGCTGGTGAACAACTGGTTCGTGTTAATCAGGACACACGATTGAACTTCAGAGTGCTTGACCTGCGAACACCAGCTAATCAAGGAATTTTCAGTGTTCAGTCTCACGTTTCCAATGTATTCATTTAGTTTTTTGTATATGTGAATATTCTCGCTTAATTATGCTATTGCAGTTGGACTCTGAGCTGAATGGTTTGATTAACTTTTAATTGCTTTCTTGTGCAGGCATTTAGACAGTTCTTATTATCTGAAGGTTTTCGTGAAATCCACACTCCAAAGTTGATTGCTGGATCTAGTGAGGGTGGAGCTTCTGTTTTCAGACTGGACTACAAAGGCCAACCTGCATGCCTGGCCCAGTCACCTCAGCTTCACAAGCAAATGTGCATATGTGCACGTTTTGGTCGTGTTTTTGAGATTGGTCCTGTATTTAGAGCAGAAGATTCCTACACTCACAGGCATCTGTGTGAGTTTACAGGTCTTGATCTTGAAATGGAGATTAAGAAGCATTATTTTGAGGTAAATTTGGCTTGTTGGAATGTTGTGTTCTTGCATTTGAATCCATTGAGAGACATGAATGATTCATTGATGATTTTGAGTTTTTTGGCAGGTCATGGATGTAGTTGATAGATTATTTGTCGCAATGTTTGACAGTTTGAACCAACATTGTAAGAAAGATCTGGAAGCTATTGGGTCCCAGTACCCCTTTGAACCTTTAAAGGTGATTATTTTGTATTATCATAAATATCTTATGTAGTCAATAATTATGTGGTGTGCAATGTGAGATGTAAATAGATATTGTGCTACTTGTTTCTGATCTGACAATAGCCATGTGAATGTGCAGTATCTGCGGAATACACTACGGCTAACATATGAAGAAGGGATTCAGATGCTCAAGGTATGGTTAGAATTTCTAAATTAATTTACTAACAAGTGGTAGATAAAAGAAGTAGATAGGATGGTGGTGATGCCAGAATCTTACATCTTTATTTTATTGTCTCTTTCATACACCAAGAGAAGAAGGGAAGGGGTAATTGGAGTATTCTTGCGCATTTTAATCTGTAGATTAGCATACAGACAATGCTCAAAAGTCATGCAAGTCAATATTTAAAAATTAAAAAAAATGTTTTAACTTCAATTCTTAAATTATACTATAAATAAATGTTAAAGAGAAACTATGGTAATGTAAACAGTTAAAGCTATTTTGTGTTCTAACTCATCATTTTCTATTTAGTTCAAGAGAACTGCTTGGCACACTCTCTAACACTCTCTACTATTGGCAAAATTGGTTGAATATTACAAGTTTTGAGGGGTCTTACTTCCCATTTATTGACTCCTCTTATTTTAGAAGTGAGATCCACTAAAATTTATTTCCAATAGGGTTTAGACTCTCAATGGTTAGCCCCACAAATTCACCACGTCTTTTTTCTAGATTCACAGAACACAAGACTTATCTGGATTATCTGGTCGGTGAGCCGGTTCTTATCCCTTTAGGTTCCTGTTGTACTGTTCATGAGGTTGTGGCTGATGCTATGAGGCCTTACTGTCTAGATGTTACTTATATATTCGTTTGCAGTGTTAAATCATAGTGTGGCCTATTGACCACAGTAGTCCATTGTGTGCAATCACGGGGCATTGGAGCGGTGGTGCTGCCCCTTGTTGTGGATTGCATGGATGTCGCAATGATTACTGAAGTTTTCAGTTTTTGCTATGTGTAGGATGTTGGAGTAGAAATTGAACCTTTTGGTGACTTGAATACTGAAGCGGAAAGGAAATTGGGTCAACTAGTGTTGGAGAAGTAAGTCCTTCTTTACCACAAAATATTATCTTTTAATGTGACCTGTTATTTAAGCTAGTTTGCTCCCATTGTATTTAGGTATGGCACTGAGTTCTACATGCTTCATCGATATCCTTTGGCTGTAAGGCCATTTTATACCATGCCTTGCTATGACAATCCAGCATACAGCAACTCGTTTGATGTCTTTATTCGAGGTAGGCAAGAAGTTGTTTTGCCATAAATTGCATTGACATGACAATCGTCTCCAACTGACTTAGGCATGGTTGTGGTTTCTGTTTCTGTTTCTGTTCTGATTCTGAATTACCTTGTTCCTTAGGTGAGGAGATAATTTCAGGAGCTCAGCGTGTTCATGTGCCAGAACTTTTGGAACAACGTGCAGCAGCTTGCGGCATTGATGTGAAGACAATATCTACCTACATTGATGCTTTCAGGTATTACTTTTCTCCTCCACAACTCTTTTCTCATATCATGTAAAAAGTTGTTTATCAAAAACTAATTTCTTGATTTTGATAATTTCCAGATATGGTGCACCACTACATGGTGGTTTTGGAGTAGGGTTGGAACGTGTTGTGATGCTCTTCTGTGGCCTCAATAACATTCGCAAAACATCGCTCTTCCCTCGTGACCCACTTAGGATTGCGCCATGAAATACATTGAGTATGCAGTCTCTCAGTTTTTTCTTTTGTACTTTTGTTTATATTCAGATGAACAAATTTTCGTTTCTCAAAGCAAGAGCATTGAATTTATAAAGCTGACTGCAATTGTGGTCAAAACATGGTTTATATTTCTGTAGATATTTCTTAAACTTCTGACAGAGAGGTAGTTAAAATTGAGTAGCAAAATTTTATATTTTCTGACAGGTCTCTAAATTTGAAGCATTCAGTGCATAAGTTCAAATAATATACTAAGTGAAACAAAATTGCAAAATTATATCTCCACGTACACTACCATTTATGATAATATTCATGTCACTCAAAAGTAGTGCAACTATTATTGATTATTACTCAAAAGTAGTACAACTATTATTGACGATTTTTTACTTTCCCTTGAACTTTGTATATATTTTTAACACGTTCTTTGTTAGTTAAAGTTCATAAAAAATATATAATGAGTTAATTTACTAATAAATTAAGATTTAATAATTTTTAGTAAAGAATGGAGTTCGTTAAAAAGTATTTAAATAATTATGCGAATTAGTGTTTTTCATGAGATGACCTTTTGAAAAAAAAAAACCTTAAATGATAGACAAACAAAGCATGATGGGCCTTGTTTTTTTATTCAATTACACATTTAAAATTTTCACTTTTTGTGATATTTTTTGCGATAATAGATGGTTGTACAACAATTTGTTAATTAAATTTAAGAAATGAAAAAGTTGTATTTGTGAGAATATCTTAGAAAATTTAAAGTGATTCATTGGAAAAAAATAGTCAAAACATTTATTCGTTGTAGACTTACAAAAAGTGACTCAAAATCAATCTTCTATTTATTTATTAAAATTATTCCTTAAAAGAAATTTGAAGTGAATCTTATAAAATGAAAAAAAATAATAAACAGGATAAATTAAAACTCACATGCTACATTTATTACTATCTTAATCTTAAATAATATCTTGAGTTATCTCAATCTTTCATTCATTGTGACTTTCTCCGTAATTTGGCATTGTATTTTTAAATATAGATTTTCTTTTTTCTTATTTTAATTGAAATATTTTTTATGGTAAATGAAAAATATTGTGAAAGTATTAAAAATTGTAAAATTTTTGGAAGAGATAAAAATTATAGATGAATTTAAGTGAGATTAGATCAACGCTTAGTTTTTGGAGTGCGGTTGTACTAACATTAAATACTTACCTTCACTCAATAAAACTTATTTATGGACAATTCATTATTTACAAAGTGATTTTATAAATTATGTTTAAACTTATTTTTTAATATTGTATCAATATTTATTCTAATTATGTTTATTGGATCTATTATAACGAGACATCTTTCTCTTCATAAGTCATATGGATCAGTTAAGTAATAAAAAATGAAGAAAGTTAAGGGATTTAAATATCATGAATTCATGGATTGAGATGTCATCAAGTGCAAAGAAGATCATGGAGAAAATATGTTGTAAATACTTATGGCTATTGTCATGAAATCAAGGTTGTATGGATATAAGTTTTTAAAGCATTAATCTCAAAATGGTTTACATGCATGGCGGCAACACTATTGTAGATCCAAATTATGTTTGGCATATAGAGGATCTAAGTGGACCTACTTTGAATACCAATCTTAAGAGATATTATGTGAATGCTCCAACTTTGGTGGAACTCTATGTGAATGGTGGAACTCTTGTTCCCGATCATGTTGATAGGTAATTCACACCACTTAGTGGAGGAAGCTCTAAGAGTGAGGGCTACTTGCAGCCATCTTTACAAGAATAAGACTCATAAGAATTTAGAACACTTAAGACTCACTTAAGTAAAGTTTCTTTATTGTTCATTCAATGTGATTTATAAAAGGTAAGACACATGCAAAAAAGCTTATAAATCTAAGTTTAGCCAAGGTTGTCCATTTCATAGAAACTAGGTCAAAAAGTGAGCACATGTGGAAAAGGTGACACATGAGGACGTATTATAGAAGTTAGGTTAAAATGTGGGCAAGCCTAATTTATGTTAATTAAATCACAATTACTGAAATAAAAAAACAGGGAAAATAGTTGGTGTTTAGGTCCAATCATGTGAGCTTTGCTCATGGTAATCCTCTGAGGTATAAGAAGCTTTGAAGCACTCTTTATTAATTGAATTTGACATAGCCTTAAGTCTTGTGTCATGCTCCTGGTCATCCTTGTAGAAGATTGAGTTAACTCAGTGGGTGCCTTGTCAATTCAGGTTTCATCAATTTATTACCACAATTATATGAAAAATAATAATTAGGTTGTTACTTGTAAGCAAATTGTTAAAATAAATAATAAAATTATTAATCAATAATATCATATTTATGAATATTATTTGAGATACTCAAATCAAAATAAGTACAAACACCTAAAATATTAAATATATAAATTTTGTTAAGTAAATGTACAATTATTGAGGGTTTGTAGAAATAGTTGACTATGTGAAAGGATTGAATGGAGGCTGCAACTCAAATCGCGAATTGATAAATAATACAAAAGCAGCGTCTAACCAAAAAAAAAGAGAAGGAGAAAAGCAAGACAAAAATTTATAATCACCTTTATTTCTTTTTCGTTTGTCTTCTTCGTTTCTTATATTTTGTAACGAAGCAATCATATGAAACATTGCAGAAATAGGAACAAGTAGAAAATATGGAGAGAAGTAGAGAAATTGAAGATATATGACAATAAAAACATATAAATATTAAAAATTTGGCTCTAAACTTCTAATTTCAAATTGGTATGCACACTCTTCACTTTGTCATGGAAAGAAAAAATCAACATTCCTAACACACATAAAATTTGCGTTAAACAGTTGTCAATTAATAAATATTTTTTTTCAAAATCTTTTAATAAAAGTTTTTTATTACCACCCGTGGCAAAAGTTTTCTTTATACTCCCTTCAATTATTGTATATATCATAGATAGATAGATTGAGTATATAAATAATTAATTAAAATTTTAAAAAAACTATAAAATATAAAAAAGTACAAAAATAAAATAAAATATATTAATAAGAATATAATTAGTAACTAATGTATACACTACAAAGAGAAAATATAAATTAAGCCGATATAAATATTAGCAAAGTGAATATAAATTAACAGATATAAAAATAATGTTTTTATTTATTTTATTACATTCGCCTTCCTCATGATTGTTTACTCTTACTGTGGTTTTTCCAGTTATATTGTTCAGTAGTTGCAATTCCTCCTAAACCCTAATCCATAGGGTTTCGATTCGAAACGACAACAAAATCTCTGCAAACTCAGCCAGACGAATAGCTTCGACCTTTGATTCCTATCTGCAACACCTGTGAGTTTTTCATCCCTATTCGCTCTCTATCCCGTCGTATTCTTGCGAATTTTGTGATTGCTCGCAAAAGCGATCTCTCCAGTTGCAATGAATCTTGATAAGTTTCGTTGCTATCTTCTAAGGTTGCAATGGCTAACCTAGGTTAAGGTTTTCCATTAGACTTTGATAGAATTGAACATTTCTGATTCTTTTATTTTCCTTTGAATGAATGTTATTATTGGCTATCTTCGATTAGGCTTTGATAGGATTGAAGTTACAAAACTAATTGCCTAGCGTGATTGATCTGTGTGAAGTGTTTATGGACATTGTAACAATCGAGAGTTTGTTTCGTTTTTTGAAATTTCAGTGTCAGTTGAGAGTTCGAGATGATTTTGCATGATGAAAGTTCCTGGAGATATACATGATATTTTGCATGATGAAAAGTTCCTGTAGATATACAAGAGCAGCGATTCTACATGTGTTATTCTTTTTACTGTTATTATTGTTACTTGCCGACCCTGCATGTTTTTTTTTATACAATGAGGAAAATGAGGGCTTTTAGTTTATGTGTAGCATTATGTTCAAAATGGAAACTTAAGCTGGAGAGTGCACAGTTACAGTAAATGAGTAGAGGTTAAAGGATAAAATGTGTCCAAAAATATGAATAAATTTTGCTTAGTGGCTTCCTTCAATCATTTTTTTTTTCTTCCTGACATTGCATCGAAACAGTTAGAATGCTAGCTTTTCTTGATGATCATCAGCCTGTAATAGAACTAGGAAGTGAAGGTATAACTCTGTCAAATGCTATGTTGTTGGGAAAATATTCTTGTTGTCTACAAGGTTTTCTTACCATGTATCACAAAGGCATTATAATTTAGCAATGTAATACGCCTTCAAGATTCAATTGTTTTTGTGCTGATTGATGATTCCATTTCTTCTTTGCAGGGTCTGTTTGTGTTAAATGGCCAATAATTCTCAGCCCTCCAGCATGCAGGTAGTGTATTCCTCTCTCAGTACCTACCATGAATCTTATCACGATGAAATATTTGTTTGGTTGTGCTGATTGTGTCTAGTGACATACATGCTTTGATTATGGGAATGTCAAATGGTTTGACATCCTTTTTAGTATTTACTCTCTTTGTCTTTATTTTTGCTGAAAATGATGTTTTTTAATTTTTAAGTTTTTCTGTGACTCTCTCTGGCAGTGTTTTTGATGGTTGGGTCCTCAAAGTTTTGGTTCATCCTTATTTATGCAAATTCTCTTTTATTCTTTGTGAGATTAACTACAATTAAGAATCTATCATAATTTTGCGATCACTCTTGTGTCTTATCGTCTGCAGTTTCGGCCAGTCATTCAAGCTCAGCAAGGGCAACCATTTGTTCCAATGAATTCACAACAATTTGGACCTGCAGGACATGCTATTCCTTCTTCAAATGCGGGAATGCCTGTCATTCAAGGTCAACAGTTGCAATATTCTCAACCAATGCAGCAGTTGACTCCAAGGCCAATGCAGCCTGGTCATCTTGCTCCTTCATCACAACCTATACCCATGCCATATATCCAGACAAACAGACCAATGTCATCCATTCCACCTCATTCACAATCTGTTCCCCCCTTAAGCAATCATATGCCTGGCTTACCTGTTTCTGGAGCAGCTCCGCATTCTTCATATACTGTATGTGCTGCCTTAGTTTTTAAAGCTTTACTGTTGTAGTTGATTGCTAGGTTTCTCTTGAGTTACTTAGTACCTTCTACACATTAACATCATTGTACATTTTCAGTTCACACCATCCTATGGTCAGCAGCATGATAATGCAAATGCATTGGCCCAATACCAGCATCCACCTCAAATGCTTGCTCCTCCTGGTGGTCAACCTTGGCTGTCGTCTGCATCTCAGAGTGTTGCACCTTCTACATCTGTGCAGCCGGCTGGGTTGCAATCATCTGGAGCGACATTGACTGATGCGGTAAGTGTTTTATTGATACTTATTTTTTAATGCATAGTACTACTAACTTTGTGTTCATTGTTTAGAAATTTCCACTAGAGTTCAATGCTTTTGTTTATACAAGCTTACATATATATGACAAAGCTTGTTTGGAATTACATTGGTGGAGTTCCCTTTCCTTATGGTTTTTTGTATTTTAGTTGTTATTTATATGCCATGGCCCCAATTCTTTCCCATTAGATGGTAATTTTTCTATTGTTACAGTGTTATATTATGTTTCCCTCTAAAGATATGTGCTATAAGTTGTTATTCCTACACCAGTGCGGACAGGCCACCACCAAAAAGCTAGGGGGATGGTTGCTGTTGCGAAGCCTAGAAAACAATACATACAATTTATAGTTTTGTATCATATACATATAATGTTGTAAAACAGAAAAATATGCAAAATTAAAGAGTAAATAAAGAAATAAGAGGTGTGGGAGAGATTGAGAACATAATTGTGAAAATATCTGACGAGAAGAAATAGGAGTAGAAAGGTTAAAACTGATAGAGAAGTGGGAGCTAAAAAGAGGAAAAGGTAAGGGGGGCTGAATGTTCATGTAAGAAAGGGAAGTTATAGCGGGGGGGCAAAAGACTTAATAGCGGCACTTTGGTAAAACAGGGGAACATTTTGTGGGAAAACAAAAGACTTAATAGGGGTGATTTGGTGAAAGGCTTAAATGTGAAAGTAAAGATGTCATCAATAATTAATAGGGGAGAGAAAAAAATGAAAAGTTTAAAAATTTATAAACCCAAAATAAAAAACAAAGTTATTTTAAGGAAAGAGAAAAGCAAAAGAAAACGTTAAAACGGGCAAATTCATCTGCTGAGGTATGGGCAAGGTTTAACCCAGAAGTTGAAACTGTGGCTTGTGTCCATCGATTTTGCCACAAAACAAAGTCGCACCTGCTGCAATAGCAAGGCCACCCCACTCAATGAAATGATTCACTTGTGTTCCAAACGGTTTCTTGCTTCTGTAGCCACCGTCGATTTTGCCACAAAACACAGTCACACCTGCTGCAATAGCAAAGCCACCCCACACCAATGAAATGATTCACGTGTGTTCCAAATGGCTGACCTTACATACAATGTGTGTGGGACTCCAACTTTTAAAGAAAGCATTAGGAATTTTTTTATTCAGTTCATTATATCTGTATGTTCCTTAATTTTATGGAGGTTAAGCAAATCTGCTAATGTGATCCTTATATTTCATGCCTCTGGATTTTGGATTGTCCAAATACAGTTGCATGAATTATATGCTATTGGTAATTAGTAATCTGACCCGAGGAAATTTACTAAGTCACATTACATAAATTTGGTGGTATGAAAGGATCCCACAACTGTAATACTTATTTTATTTTATTCAGTAAATACTGAACCAAGGTTCATCCAGAGCACAAAGCTCCTACTGGAGTGGAGACTTTCTGCCTGAAACATCAGAAAGTTGCATGCACAAATATCTATCTCCCTATATCCTAACTCTATTGTACTGTACAATCTGCCATATTCCCTAACAATAACCGTCTCATAGCAGTTATTGTACTGTACTCTCTACATTCTAAAAATTACTATAAAAAATTCACTTACTCATGACAGTTATGGCACTCTACATTCTGAGAATCATTGTCATATTGACTGCCATACTCCTAACAATAACTATCTCATGGAAGTTATGGGTCTTTGTTCATACCTGGAGTAAACTCTCCAAATTGGTGGTCTGGTTGAACTAGCATTCTCGCTTGCTTCATTTTCTGATGTGTCTGGGTCTAGGTATCCATCATGGGATATGTTGTAAAAGAATTGTGACTTCCTGTTATGATATCATTTGAGGCCAATTTCTTTTGAGATTAGCCAATTGAATCTCAGTAGCCCAAGATGCTTTTGATGAGATTAGCCAGTTATTCTTCTGTTATATTATGATTTCTGAGAAATTTGAGCTTATTATTGCAATTCTCAGTGTTTTACTCTGACAAACTTTAGGTAACTAATGCTACTAACCAGCACTCCTTATCTGATTGGCAAGAGCACACTTCTGGAGATGGGAGAAGGTATTGGTGAACATAATCATCTTCTGCTTCGCTAGCAAACATTAAGTATCTTGTATATTTGTTATTAACTATTTTTGAAAATAATCTATTTTTCTTGTGTTTTTGTGATTTACAATTTTTAAAATCATAATTAGAAGTTCTTGTTTTCTATAATTATCCAGATATTACTACAACAAGAGGACAAGGCAATCAAGTTGGGAGAAACCTTTGGAATTGATGTCACCTATTGAGGTGAGTGGTTTTAATAATTTGTCAACGTTCTTGTGAATGTCACTTTTTAATACTGTGGAACATGCTTTGAAAGTGTCATGTGGTCAATCAAACCAGTATCTTATATGGATGTTGATCATTTCTACAATGTTTTCAATGATCATAGAAGGTTTATGGTGCGAATATCCTTTTATGTGCATGTGCTTCCACTGATTTGTAGATGTCATGGCAAGTCAGGAGAAATTTTAACGACTGCTCTATATGGTCACTGTGAAGGCGGGTTAGCACTTTCTCAAGGCAGGCAACAGTTTGCTATTTACAATCTTATTTTTTCTTAAAACATAAAATGTGAGATTGGTGTATAGCTGTGGTTCTGCAATACCATTAATTGATGGTTGACAGCACCCTTCCCACCCCCTTCCTCCAGCAATTTTGTAGGGTTTTCTTTGTGGTGTTTTTTATCAATTGTATATTTTGCAAGTTTATTTTCTGTCCTTTCATACACACACACAAGAAGAGATACAAGTTTTTGCTTTCCTTTTCTTTGTCCATCTCTCTCTTTCTTTTCCCTCTTCCCTTTTTACAATCTTGTGGTGGCCTCTGCATTGTACTTCGGTCTGCTTACATATTTATGTGTAGGAGTATGCAAATTCTGTTTTCTTGTATTATTTATTGTAATTTGTTGTGGCAATAATATTATTAAAAAATTTTCAGGGATGTTTCCTTTCCTTTATTTGTTTTCCCACCTATAGTTTCTTGTCGCTGCATGTGGTTAATTATCATAACCTTTATACGTGATCTTTCTTGGGTGGTATACTTTTAGCATTTTCATATCCCACTAATTCTGCTGGATGTGACAGAGGGCTGATGCATCGACTGTTTGGAAAGAATTCACTTCTTCAGATGGAAAAAAGTTTGTTTTCTCTCCTATTGTTTGACACCGTTTTTATGTGTGTCTTTCTTTGTCATTAATATATAATGAGTTATGTTTTGGCTTTGATTTCTTTCAGGTATTATTACAATAAGGTTACACAACAATCAACGTGGTCGATACCAGAGGAACTTCAGGTTTGTGAATAATGTTTACGTGCTTATATTTGTATTTGTTTTTAATTTTCTTCACTTCCACTTTTTTTTTCTTACCTCAAATTGATTTTTTTTCTTTCAGTTGGCTCGTGAGCAGGCACAAAAAGCTGCAAACCAGGGAATGCAGTCAGAAACAAGTGATACACCCAATGCTGCTGTCTCATCAATAGCCACATCAACGGCAACTAATGCAGCTAGCTTGAACCCTTCTTTGACGTCAAATGGGCTTGCTTCCAGCCCATCTTCTGTCACACCAATTGCATCAACCGATTCTCCGCAGTTGGTTTCTGGATTATTTGGCACCTCTGTTTCACAATCTACAGTTACCTCAAGCACAACAGGTGTTGAACCAAGCAGTGTGGGAACTACAAGTGCTGCACCTATACTAGTCGCAGGAGGCTCAGGACTATCCGAGAACTCACCTCAACTATCCAAAATGCCACCCATGTATAAAACTCTATTCTGCATGTTCATTGTTTTTGTCCCTCTTGTGTAGCTGAGTTGTAGTTTTCCAATAATGACTTGTGTATTGAAAATTTACCTGCAGTGTTGAAAATCAAGCATCTCAAGATTTTGCTTCTGCGAATGGATCTTCTCCTCAAGATATTGAGGTAATTATTGTAATTGTTGTTTTTATCATTAATTAACATGTACATATTCTTATGCTCTGCTTGGTGGAGAGAAATGAAATGGACTGGAAGAGAAAAGAAAGGAGAAAAAGAGAGTAGAAAAGAGTGAAAGTAGATGTTGTTTGCCAGTAAAGCAGGAAATAGGTGAAAGAGAACGGACATGGAGATTTCTTTATCGAATGTTTGGCAGTAGAGGAGGAAATAGGTGAAAGAGAATGGACATATAGATTTCTTTATCGAAGAAAAGTAAAATAAATAAATAAAAAGATTTTAGAATATTTAATTTTGAAAATTTTACTTTTAAGTAATATTGTTTAATTATTGTTCTTCTTATTCATTCATTGGTAATATTTCTTTATTATTCATTATTAATATTTCTTTATTATTATTCTAAAATGTTATGTTATTTTTTATTAATACTATTTATTATTTCACCCTTATTAATATTTATTTATTTATATTCCTGGTTAATATTTATTTATTATTATTTTTATTTACAAGAATATTAATACTTAAAAAAAAACTATATAAAAATGCCTCTATAATCAATTATCTACGTGGAGCCTAAAAATTCAGCCTTTACTTAATTTGCAACATAATTGATTATGTTGTCTTGTGAGATAGTTTCCACATTTTTCTACTCCTTTTTTGTATGGAAACGTATCTTGCGGCCCTGGCTACCTTCTTTTTACATGTTTTCACTATTTTCTTCCCAGCCAAACCCCACCCACTTCCCTCCCTTTCTGTCTTCAATACCAAACTCAGAATGTTGAAAATTGTTTGATTTCCTTCTCATTTATTTGTTTCAAAAGCATTTTCCTAAATTAATTTTATGCTACTCTACAATTAATTTGTCATAATTTTTTTATTACATTTGAAAATTGTTTTCAAAACCAAAAGAAATAAACACCGGATAGATGTTATCTCATTCTCCTATTTTGTGGTTCTAGCTCCAGGATGTGCGTTGTATAGAGTGATACTGAAAACAGTTTTTGAAAATAGAAATCAAACCTAGCTCAGTTCCTTAAAATTTCATAATGAATGTAAAGGAATTTGTGTGTATTCCATGGTCTGTTTCTTTCCTATATTTGTAGAATATTTGATGTTTTTTAAAACAAAAAAAAAAATTGGTTGACAAGAGTAATGTTGAAAACTGTTTACAAAACTAATGTCTCTTTGTAAGTTTTCATAAACTGGAAAACTGAAAAATTTCTGTTTTGGTTTTCTACTTTCAGTTTTCTATTGCTCATCTTCCCTGCTATTTCACGTCAGTTTTCTATTACCCCCTGTTCTTCCTTGCACTTTCACATCTTACTACCTCACTCACTATTGTTTTAAACTTAGTTTTTTTATAAACTAAAACCAAAGCACAGTCAAACATACTCTGAATCTCTTCCTTTCAAATAGTTTTCGAGTTGGTATGAAGGCTCCTGTTCTTGGTTTTCCGCTTTTGCATCTGAAATCCATGCATCCTTTTTGTATTTCTAATCACTCCAAAGGTTTAGCCTGTCTGGAAACACAGCAACTACTGTGAATTGAAATTTTGAGAATGAAAAATACAACGCCATGGCTCCTAATAACAGTATGGTGACTGCCATGGCCCACCACATGAAACCTGTTAAGTAACTGCAGTGAAGTTGTGGCTTATCAGTTTTGCCATGGCTGCAGTTTAACACTGATCATCATTGATAATAGAAAACTCGTAGGAGACAATCTCATTAATTTTGTTGTCCAATTAAGAATCTGTATTTAGTCTATAAATTATTTTTTCTTGTGACTCTTGCAGGAAGCTAAAAAAGCATTGGCTGAGGTTGGGAAAAATAATGTGATTCCACCTGAGGAGAAAACCAATGATGATGAAACCTTGGTATATGCAAATAAGCTGGTAAGAATTCATATCATGGAAATTCTCTTATTAATAATCTTTGAAGATATATTCTTTTTTTCTCATTATATTTATTGCCACATAAATTATATACTCTTTTAGGAAGCAAAAAATGCATTTAAAGCGCTTCTGGAATCTGTGAATGTTCAGTCTGATTGGACCTGGGAACAGGTAGATGGCCTTCCTTTTATTTTTCTACTTTTTTTTTTGTCTGTGATGCAAATGCTAATTTTTAGTTTTTAATTGTAATTCAGGCAATGAGAGAAATCATCAATGACAAAAGATATAATGCCCTGAAAACGCTTGGTGAGCGAAAACAAGCTTTTAATGAGGTGAGAAACAAGCCTCACAAGCAAATTTTATGCACTATCTTGAAGTTGATGTTTAAGTTTGCATCATTTTCAATGGATTTGTAACGGTTCTGTCTTGATTTGTGACATTGAATCAATTTAATCTTCAGTATTTGGGCCAAAGGAAGAAGCTGGAGGCTGAAGAGAGACGCATGAAGCAGAAAAGAGCCCGCGAAGAATTCACAAAGATGTTGGAAGTATGTTGAATATAATACCTGATTAATTTGTTCTTTATTAGTTTTTTTTATCAGCAATTGTTCTTTATTAGCTAACTACTTACATATAATTTCTGCATATTATCCTTTCAGGAATGCAAGGAACTTACATCCTCCATGAGATGGAGGTATGTCTCTGCATGTTTGGGTAACAAGTTGTTTTTAGTTGGTCTCCTTAGGTTGAAATAATCCATCTTAAATTTTCTAATTAATTATTTACTGTAATCAGCAAAGCCATTAGTATGTTTGAAAATGATGAACGATTTAATGCTGTTGAAAGACCAAGAGACCGAGAAGATTTATTTGAAAGCTACATGGTGGAACTTGAGAGGAAGGTGAGAATATGTTTACTTTTTGCTTCCTTATGAACCTTTGCATTCATGAATCTTGTGCCCAATAAAGCTGCATAAGAATTTTGCTTGTGAATTTTCTTTACATGTAAATTTGAGGAAGAATCTTGTTTTATTTGGTGGGTAGTGGCAGCTAAGTGGATTTTATGGTCATTTGATCAGATTGTAGCTCTTTAAATTTTTGTTCGTGTATTTATTTCATAATACAGGGAATAATTTGAACTGTATTATTTGATTGAGTTAATATATATTGAAAAGCTTAACTTAGTTCAGCACCGATCAAGTTTGCATCTTTCCATCTTATTCAAAAGCCATTTTTTTGGTTGTAAATGCAATTTAAGGGGACTTGTGGTTTTGTAATTTGTTTACCTGTTTTTCAGTGCATTGTAGCTTGTTTTTGACCACCTTTTTTCAGGAACTTTGACTTTGTGTGCAGTTTATGGCTGTTTTTTTTTTCTTGTCTGTTACATGGCATGGATGACAAGTATATTAAGTATGTATCATTATTGTAATTAAAATTATGGTTGAAGTTGAACCACTTTATGTAATTCATGTGAGAAGAAACTAAAAATGGAATGAAGTGAACACATGGATTGTAGAGACTAATAATCAGAACTGAAAATCACTCGTTAGTTCTCCACTGTTCAATATGGATTCAAGTAACCGAGGAAATGGATTTATTACATAAATAGAGCTTTACCCTGTTCTTTTTACAACTTTAATTTCTTATACCTCAATCACTAAACTCTAATCCCTTTCCCTCTTTATTGCCTTCCTCCTTATTGTACTCTTCCTTGCTTTCCATTTCCCTTTCTGTAAGTTAGGTTGTTGCAGCCCAAAGCTACATCTTCCCTTCCTCACCAGTTCCCACTTGCCCAGGGCTTATGTTATTTTGTTACCCCCCTGCATGTCCTAAACCTCATGATGGGAAAAATAATAGCTATTTTAATGTGGAATGTTGTCATAGGCTTGGTTGTTTTCTTTGATGGAGATTATAATTCTGTGTAGGATGGGCAAGATACTACTAATATGGTGTTCAAGTACATTGTGTGTGGGGCGGATGCTTATAATGTTGACTAGTGGTTTGCTTATTCTGGAATACTGTTTTCTATTTGTTCCAAAGAGTGCACAGCAGGCAATTGGCACCTGGCACTGGGGAGAATGAATTCTTGTCTAGAATAAAATATAGCAATGAGACTGTGGCTGTCAACTCCCGATTTTAATTCAAGTTGCTCTTTAAAATTGAAAGGCTAAAATTTGCATAGTTGTATGCCAAATTTTATTTCATGACATTCTTAATGTTATATTTTCTGTGGAAAATTTAGGAGAAGGAAAATGCGGCGGAGGAGCACAGGCGGAATATAGCTGAATATAGAAAATTTCTAGAGTCTTGTGATTATGTGAAGGTGCATTTTTTAAATATGAAGTTCATTTTGGTTGTTATGAACTTATGATTGCTCTATCCTTAAATCATTTCCTTGCTTTTTGTATCTCATTTTAGGTGAATAGTCATTGGCGTAAAATCCAAGATCGGCTAGAGGACGACGATAGATACTTGCGACTTGAAAAAATTGATCGCTTGCTAGTTTTTCAGGTATATTTTCTTTTAGTTGGTCATCTATGATGGATCTATGAACTGAGATTGGCTTTGGCAGGACTATATTCGGGACTTGGAGAAAGAAGAGGAGGAACAAAGAAGAATACAGAAGGTACAGCCTAAGTGTATGATTAGTGGTTATTATTTAGTCAATATGCTTGTATGTATATGCACTAATGGTTGTGATATAGGATCGAGTCCGACGGGGTGAAAGGAAAAACCGTGATGCTTTTCGCAAGTTGCTTGAAGAACATGTTGCTACTGGAATTCTTACTGCTAAAACTCAATGGCGAGAATATTGCTTGAAGGTAATTGGATTGTTACAATGAAAGATGGAATAGCATTGAAAGAAAAATAAGGTATGTTTTCCTCTGTGTAGGTCAGGGATTTACCTCAATATCAAGCCGTTGCATCAAATACATTGGGTTCCACCCCGAAGGATTTGTTTGAGCTTGTTGCAGAGGATCTTGAGAAACAGGTTCTCAAATTTGTTTTAGTAATTTCTTTTAAATGTTGTTGATGCATTTGTTATTGATGTGTTTTACTCAAGGGTTTAAGTGGTCTGGGTAGGGTTGAATTTAGTGTAGTTTTTAACCCAACCTAATTAAATTTTATTGAGTTGGGTTGAGTTTGTCTTCTTATTTAGCAACCGAATCCAAATATAATTGGGTTGAATAATTAAAAAAATATGATCACTTCTATAACTTCTAACAAAAAGAAAAACCTTAGAATCAATAATTTTATTACTTTTAATCTTTGTAAGGTATTCACAATAATACTTAAAACATAAATATAAACTATAATTCTTAAAATACCAAGATATCAAAACAATAATCACAAATCTATTTACAACTCATTTAAAGTGGTCCCAAGAAAGGATATAAGGAATAAAATATTTACTAACATGTGTGATATGAAAATTTACTTAGTACTCTTAAAAGAATATTTCATATGATCAACTACAGAATTATTTACTCTATAGTAAATTATTAGACAAATAGTACTTTTTGTTATATATTTATTACGTAATTGGGTCGAGTTCATTGGATTTGAAACTTATAAACCCATTGGGTTGAGCAAGTTTGTAGGTTGGGTGCAACCTGCTTATACATCGGGTTTTGATGTTGGAAACTAGAAGGATATTGTTATGGTCTATGCTATTGTGCTGCTGGATTACTGTTATTTGAGTGAGTCATTGATTGGGTAATATCTTTATCTGGGGTGAAATTCGGTTTTGACTAAATCCTACCATGTTTAGTTGATTACCTCTGAGGATTGCAGCAAGACAATAGGAAGAAAGTAAATTCTCTCCTTTTGTATTTAGAGTATTTTTTGCTGACTTCATGTAATTTAAAATAAATTCAAGGAGCTGAGAGAGTGCTTATTTTAACTTTAGTGTCATTATTGAAGATTTCTGGGATGACCTGAATTTAGGTTATGAAGTACTCAATTGTTAGTATTATGATATCTATTCAGTAATGCCTAGTTGTCAACCTAGAGGATTATAGGAAGTCTTTACGTGTATGTGTGGAGAAAGTGGTTTCTGAATTATCTATTTTTGACATGATTTTTTTGCAGTATCATGAAGACAAGACACTCATAAAAGATACAATTAAGTCAGGCAAGGTAGGCATCACAAAGATCTTCATTGCGTTTTATCTGTATTCTGTAGCATGTTTGATGACAAACCATGCTTACCCAAGTCTCCTGTCTCATTCAAGTAGATAATTGTAGTGACTACATCAGTATTTGAGGAGTTTAAGGCTGCTGTGTTGGAAGATGTTGCATGCCAAACAATATCTGACATCAATTTAAAGGTTGATTTCAATTGTAATCTTTCATTTGATTTCATTTCTTGCTTTTAAAATATAAATTATGTGATGTGTGGGAGTTAGTAAGTATCCAAATGGATAACAATATCTGTTATCACAGTGCAACTCAATATCAGGACCTCATTATTTGCTTTGACATCTATTATTAACTTTTGTTGCTATAGACAATTTTTCAAGCTCTATTATATATCAACAATGGTAGAGTTTTTATGCTGTAGTTTGACCTTCTCTTGGTTCATTTTGCATGAAATTTTAAGGCCCTTTTTTGCATGGTAGTGATATGAAATTAAATCTATTGTGAAATATAAAATCTTTAGTTATAGTTGTTGAGTTTGTAAATTCAAGTTAAAATTTGTTTTTTCATTCTATCAATTGTTATTTAAATCTCCTTATGATGCTTAAGATTAACTTCAATAGTACGGGGCCCTTTGTTCATGTTGTAAAAAATCTCAATTAATAGTTTGCTGTTAACCAGATGTTTAATGTTGTTTATGCCTTCGCAACATGGATTATCAGAATTAGGAAATTTGCTTCACTTTTGCAGCTTATATTTGAGGAGTTGTTAGAGAGAGCTAAAGAGAAGGAAGAGAAAGAAGCCAAGAAGCGCCAACGCCTTGCTGATGAGTTTACTAACCTGTTATACACATTCAAGGTAAACTAAGATTCTACCAGTGCTCATTTATGTTTTACATTGTTTGGATAAAAAAATTAATATTAAGCATCATATTTTACTTTTTAAGGATATTACTACTTCCTCAAAATGGGAGGATTGCAAGTCACTTTTTGAGGAGACTCAAGAGTACAGGTATATTTAGTTTTTATTGTTTCATGTATCCCTAGAAATTGTTTCTAGTACAGCGTGTCCATGATGGAGGGATTTTTGTTTGATGTTTTACCATCGTGTTCTTCACTATAGGTCAATTGGGGACGAAAGCTATAGCAGAGAAATTTTTGAGGAATACATCACATACTTGAAGGAAAAAGCTAAAGAGAAGGAACGTAAGCGGGAAGAGGAGAAGGTGCATGATTTTATGTCACAGGTTTTCGTTTTGTTGTTTTTTAGAAAATATCTTTTTGTGAATAAGATTCTACTCATCATAAGATTGCAGTTTTAGACAATCGTGTGAATATCTTTTTGTGAAGATTTTATATTTCCTTGAACCTTATAACAATTCGAGTTTGGCGGGGAACTGCATTGATATTCATTATTATTTGTAGGGTTTAGACTGGAGTGATATTTGACATTATAAATAATTGTTGCAGGTCAAAAAGGAGAAAGAAAGGGAAGAGAAACGGAAGGAGAAGGAGAAAAAAGAAAAAGACCGAGAACGCGAAAAGGATAAGTCAAAGGAACGCCATAGGAAGGATGAAACCGATAGTGATAACCAAGACATGACTGAAGTCCATGGTTACAAAGAGGAGAAGAAAAAAGAAAAGGATAAGGAAAGGAAGCATCGGAAAAGGCATCAGAGCAGCTTAGATGACGTGGATTCTGAAAAGGAAGACAAGGAAGAATCTAAAAAATCACGAAGGCATGGCAGTGAACGCAAGAAGTCTAGGAAGGTATGAAATGATTTTCAATCTTCATCATATAATGTTTTATGCTTCAGGAATAGGCATCTCATCTGAAATGCGTGAGCATATTCTTGCAGCATGCAAACTCTCCTGAATCAGACACTGAAAACCGGCACAGACGACACAAGAGGGAGCACTGGGATGTATCTAGGAAAACTGGGGGGCATGAGGAACTTGAAGACGGAGAGCTCGGCGACGATGTTGAAAACTAATTGTTCTTTCCTAACCTTTTTGTGGTTATGACATGAAGAACTTCACCTCCATCTTTAGGGAATATTCACTTTCTTTGTCAAAACCTTCACCTTCTTACTTATCTGTGAATTTAGCACCCTCGATTGTAAAGAGATCTTTTAGTACTTGTTATAGTTTCGACAATTTTATAGCCGCGGAATTTGTACCAAGAGTGCTGAGTACTACTGCAAATGCAAATTTAAATTAAATGTATCATAAACTCTCCTTTGTTTGTATGCTCAGTGTCTGCAGATGATTTGTGAATAAATGTTGAATCTTCTTCTGATAAGAGCATCTCAAGTCTTTTTTACCACAAGAATTAAAGTCTGCAGACATCAAAGGTGGTATGTTTATAATGCAAGCTTTTAACTTGCATAATAACGCGTGTTAGTATCAGATTAAAGTTTGGCTTTATCACTATACTTGTGTTCCATAATTGAGGGCGAAAGGATCATTATTCATTTACTGACGGTTTAGCTACCTTTAAAAACTTCTTTCGATTCATTGAGATTTTAGTTTCAATACATATTTCACCATTGATGCCAAGTTCTGATCAAAAGTGTTTTAATAAATTAATTAATAAAACTAAGTGATATTAGATAGGAAATATCGTGCAATATTACCATTCCAGCCGATAAATAGGAAATTAGCCAAGTTTCAGGTGCAAGACATTTGAAGAAATGTTACGTATTTGGTGTGGAAGTTCCAATAATTTCTATTACAATTTCATTGAGGATGTTATCTAAAATTGCATCGGTGATCTCAATGCTAATGTCCCTGACGTGGGGTTCGAACTTTTTCCATTCCACGAGGGAATTCAAGTAATCCAAAGTCAATAAGTAAGTGAGGTTTGCTCCACCTACAGCTACACCTTGTTGGTCCCATTTGTTTGTTCTCTGACGAATGAGCTTTCCAATCTGTAGAGGCCCCATAAATTGTCTGTAACCTCTCTTTCTGTCGTCTTCTGTTGGAAGGCTTATGGCAATATCTTTCACACAATCAAACAGCATCTTCTTTATCCTATGTAATACCCTTTTAGATTTCAACATCTGAGAAACATCATTCGTCCCTGGAAGAACAACCTCTTCTTTCTTCTTTGTCTCTTCAAGTAAACCACCCCACCTACCAGCTGCTGATAACAACGACTCCCCTCTCATTTTCTTTGGCACAAGAATACCATTTCTCTGTTGCATTCTCCTAATATCCTCAATCACTGTTCCATCAGAAGATACAAGAATCTTATCTTATTCATACAAACTTATAAAACCATTGTATAATCTAAGACCAACATATGTCCATGATTCTCACTAATCTTGACACATTATCTCGGAAAAGAGTTAATTAAATTTGGTTAGGTGTCACGTAAAGATTGATGGAAACCATGAACAAGTGATTTTCAACCATGTTGAACTTGGTTTTTGAAAAGGCCAAAGAAAACAACGTACCATTAGGAGCTCTTGGTACATGAATCCTTCTCAGTAATTCATGACCACCTTCTATGAATCTCTGCCGCTGCCTTCTGTTTCTAGTAAGACCAACCAAACCAGTTAAAATTTGTTTTCTAACGTGAGAAATTGAGGTTACTAAAATATTTAAGAATTTGAGTCCTACCTCTGCTGTGGTACCATGTTGTATAAAGTGTGGGAATAAAACAAGTGCTGCTGTTTATGCGACAACATGGAGGTTCCCTCTTCATCAATATCTTGGCATGAACTGAACATGGTAAACCTGCTATCTGATGAAAACTGAAGAATATGATCGAGCTGGGTATGTTCAAGGACAGCTTCATGTTTGTTTCTCTGGTCATACTCATAAACCTTGGTTAGAAGAACACTCTTGCTTTCTTTGGGGAAAGAAAGCTTCTTATATAGGGCTTTTAGCATATGGAAAAATGGGAGAATACCCTTTTTCCTTTTGTTTAAGCCAGATGTGGTTGGTTTCTCTGAAGTGTTGGTTGAATCTCCATCATTGGAGCTCCACCTGTTGGAATACTCTCTTTCTGAAAGGTAAACCTCTAGGATGAAAGGTTCTTGTTCCTCATGGAGAAACTCTCCTAGTTTTTTGTGTGGATTGAGTGTTGGTGAGGCCATTTGAGGTGACTGTGTTGAAGGGTTTGAAAGTGTAATGGTTTAGTAAAGGAGTATGGAAGGAGTAGAAGATTTTGCAGTGAAAATGAGGATAGAGAACAGAGCCATATAAGGAAGCTTTGGCAGTTTTTGACCTCTGAGCCTCTGGTACCACACAGATAGATAGGATACAAATTCTAAATGAGACAAAACTTACCTCTTAAATTACATTTTTTTTATAAACAAATTTCTTAATCATAATCTTAATCCAACCATATACGATTATTGAAACTCTCCATATACTTATTATGTTTAACTCCAATTTCAGACTTTTAAATTAACATATAATAATTATCGAAACTTTGAATCATTACAAACAAACAATTCTCTCACACCGAGTGTGGTCACTTGCATAATATGAAATATATATAAAATTTACTTTTGTATATTATTCATGTAAAACAAAAAAAATTACAGCATCGCTTACTTAAAAATTATGAAAAATATAATAAATAGATTTATTATATATAAAAACTGTAAGTGAATAATAATATAAAATTATTTTATTCTTAAAGGTTTGGCTTCTGATTGTTCTGTCCTTTTCTGCCTCAAGTATAGGATATGAATAATAATATATATCTTATCAGTAACCTTTGTTAAAGTTTGTCATAAAATTCTTAACTTATTTACATGTTATATTAACTTTTATAAATTTAACATTTTGTTTCTTCAATAACAAATTCATTGAGAACTTAAACTTTATCTCACATGTTTTCTAAATAGATATAATAAACAAATCCTCAAAGTATAATTTATTTGACTAACTTTTAAAAAGAGAAAGAAAATCATTACATTAATTTTGGATTCAGATAAATTTAAAAATAATAAAATTACATAATAAGAAATATTTAATATATATTTGAATTTATTTTTTCTTCATGACCCAAAACATGCCTAAATATGTTTCACTAAATTTGGTTGAAATTGTGGATGAATTTCAATTTGTTGTATATATGGTCTTTTATCAAGTATATTTTAAAGTCATACTAAAGTGGTTATTACGTGCGTTGTGTAAACTATAATAAAATGGTCACAGTTATGACATATATTAGTCGCATATTTTCAACAATCAGTGCAAGATTATGTATGAATTCACTATATTTCTCATTGTATTAACTAATTAATTACATGCCAAATAATATAGTTGTTAATAAGATTGAAGGGATTTAAAAGTCCACTTGATATCCTTTTTAGCTTATTATTGTTATTGAACAAATAATTATATATATTTTTTCAAACCATATTAAAATAACATATACATTCCATTTGTTAGATAGTTTCTCAAATTATATAAGATTTCACTCGGCACCAAGTACATATTTGGAGATTTTTCTTTCTACAAATAGATTTAAGGTGTTAAAAGTTATTTCTTTTCACATATAACACCAAAATATGCTTATCAATTTGAAGTAACACAGTTTCCTGTATTTGAAACTTTTATCAAATTGATAATCAATGTTTATGATATTTAGGTGCAGTAGACAAAGAATAGTGTATCATGTTCTTCTTCTTGTCTTCAATTTATCATTTTTTATTAGTTTGTCTACTAGAGTTTATAATTTTATATTGTTTTCACTTTTATTGATAAATGAACTTTAAACATAACTTAACTTTATAGAGTTAGTTCATAAAGTAAGATTTACATTTATATTTATATTTATATTTATATTTATATATATATATATATATTATAAAATGTTTTTATCTTTATGTGAGGTCTCCACCAACCTTTCAATTGGTTTCAAGGTATTATTCTTCATCTTCCATGAATTATCATTCTGACTCATTAATGTATTTTAGGTTGTTTGCTTTGATACTTTGTATAATTTGACTTTGAATATACTATGGTTACTAGAGAACGCGATTACAAGAATGAGAGATAAGATTTAACTATATATGCACAACATAAATAACAACCAATTATATGATTATTTTTGAATATAAACTACTTTGGATAACACTAGTTGGAATAATGAAATCTTTAATTACTTCAACTTGCTTTGTTAATTTCTAGAGTTCAAAATATTATCCATTTTCCTCATCCTTCCTTATATTACTCCTCTAATTCATTTAATTTTGTATAAAGGAAGAAGTTTGGCCAAGTTTTTATTCTTCCTTTCTCCTTCCTCTTTTTCAATTAGGTGAAACATATTTTTTTTTAAAAATTTCTTGGTAATTTGCTTTTTTTATTTGTCTTCTATAAAAAAAATCTTTGTATCAAGGTTGATCCTCATATAACACAATGGATATTCATATTTAAATTCTTTCTAGTTTCTTGATGATAAATACCATATACTTCAAACTCATGGCACTCTCATACAAGTTTTTATTTTTCTTCTTTTGTGAGTGATATCCAACAAACTTCCCAGCAATATTATGAGTTCTAGTCCATCTAACTTTTAATTAAGTGACTTAATAATTGATGAAGAATGGTGCACCACACTTATAGAAGATCATATTCTTCTTCAAAATAAACTTCAAGTGTTGAATCATCACTTTACTCCTAACAAGACTCTAAAAAACTCTTCACACATTCAATTACTCAAAATTATTCTCAATTTCATATACTTCAAGAATGTCTTTAGAGAGGTTAAGCATGACTATTTATTGGACTAATTATCTCAAATATTAAAGGTAATACAATTAAATAAAAAAAAACTATTAAGGTGTTGGCCGAAAATCTAAGGGAAAATTTTGAAATTGAAATTGAAATCCCTAATGAAACACAAATTACCAAAACTCTCAAGTGGGGTGGTGCTTGATTATGTTTTCCTTACCCTCTTTTTGTATCCTTAAAGCTTTAAATGCACTTCCTCCTCTTAACCGTACTACTAGCTAGCTCCTAAATTACTTTGAAATAAACTAATTAAATTTTATTTTACAAATTATTATTTGCACCTAAAATTAGAGAAAATAACTCATAAGTTCTACCATTTCAATAAATTAAAAATAAATAATTACAAAATTATTTTAGTGAACAAAAACATCTTATCATGGGTTATACTTTTATGACCCTTTGTGAGTTGAGCTTCCCTTGTCGTGTTGTTTTTATTATCTAAATTCACAATTCAAATTATTTTTAATTAAAGATGTTCTACGGTTTTATTTTGTGTTTTTGTAACTTTTTTGGTTATTCACCTTCTTCCTTCACTTAATGGTTTCAATTTTTTTCGTTGAATTGTTAAAATTGAAACCATTATCTTTACTCATTTTCTCCGTGATTATTTACAAATGAAAAAAATATCATAATAAACACATTTATTAATGCAACGAATTTCTTATACTTGTTGATTAAAGTTTATTTAATGCGTTTTCAAATAATTTCCATGACTTGATCTCGAAACATGTGTTGGTTGAGGTTTTGGTCAATTTGTACATTATTAATGTTGTCTGAAATTTTGTTTTCAACACGTAACATGGTCCACACCATGCATCTATGTAAACCACTTTTTTTTCTCTTTTTCTTCTTGCAAAAATGATTGGTTGGTTGGTTGTTCATTCTTAAGTTTAGCAAAATAAAATTGGTGGTTGTATTTATGGTTTTATTAGGATGGATTAAGGACTTAAAATGAAAGATTAGAAAAAAATGTTATTTAAATTAAAAGAAAATAAATAAAAATATTAACTATTTAAAAAACATAAAATAAAAATGAGGAACTTTTGATACATTGTAAATTTTGAAAAATCTTTAGTATTTTTATTTGTTTTTAAAAATTATAATAATATCTGAAATAAATAAATAGAAAATCAACCAACTAACTAAGTTTCCAATTAGGGAATTGTGAAGGTGCAATGATGTTTGGCGTAAACAATGAAACCCTACAAAAAGAGGGTACAGCATTCAATTCAAACATTCATCACTGCTTAAGGACTTCCTCATAGGATTCCAAAAAACACTAGGGTTGTTGTAGGACAAAAATAGTATGCAAAGCATAACACCTATTTAGAAATTAATTGCATAGACACATAAAATAAAAAATTGTGTGATGTCAAATATAAAATGGTGGTTGAAGTTTATTTATGATTGGAAAATTCTTCCTCTATCTTATGACCTTCATCCAATGTACTTTAAAATTTTCAAAAACAAAAAAACTTTTTATTCTGAAATTAAAAATTTGAAACTAATTTTTTTTTTTATTTTGGATTAGATTTGTGTTTGAAAAAAAAAATTGAAATAGAATTGAAAAATTAAAATCATATTTCAGAAAAACATGCAAAAAAATATGTTTTGAAAAGAAATTCTACAAACATATTCTAGAAAAGAGATTTTAGAACAAAAAAGTGTTTTAAAAATCTAAATCCAAAAATGTATTTAGAAAAAAAAAATTCAAAATGTATTTTGACATCTCCTTTTATTTAGATGCCTTTTTATCATTTCATATAAAAAAAAATTGGTGCATGTTATAATTTCATCGGATCTGACAAAAAATTGTCTTTATGATTTTTAAGACAATCATAAGGAAAATGAATCATATGTACCATTTTTTGAAAGACACATCTTTTATTATCACATAATATATTTTATAAATTTATATTATTTTTTTCTATCTAAAGGTAGATTTAGATGAGAAGTAGATTATGAGTATTCATCAAACATTTTTCAAATAACAAATAGATAATAATAATAAAAAAAAAGTCTGAAGCTACAGAAAAATACATACGTAGATGTTGTGTAGAGTGCAATTGGCATGGTTAGGAGTAGAAGTTTGATGAAAGGTGATGCAATAATAATAAATGGTACCAACTTTTGAGATGGATACAACCACTGCAAATCAAAATCTAATTCAATTTACTATCATCTAAACCTTCTTTCTTACTCACAAGCTACGCATTTTAATATCATTTTTCTGACTCCACTTTATTCATAAACATATGGAAACAAAATATGTAAATTTCTTTGCCTTCAGCCAAATCAACTCACCAAATTTTGACTCAATTCATACAAACAAGTGAGAAGTTTTTACCAATTTGATAATTTTATCTTTTAATTATTAAAATAGATAAAATTTTAAAAAAAATAGTTAAATAAGTTCTATCAATGGTACAAATTTATTATAAATAAATCATGTTAAAATGATAACTTTAATGTATTTAAATTAAAATTATATCATGACACGATTTATTCATTTTAATATTTTTTATCAAATAGAATGTTAAACATTTTTGGTTGGAGAATAAAAAAAAAGTGTAACTTGTTTTTTCATTCTAAAATATATATATATATATATAAACAATTTAAATATTACTTATAAATAGTATAAAAAACAACTTAAGAATGACAACATATATAATTGAACATAAGTTATTGTATTGAGCATCTGTGTAGCTATAATTTATTTTTTAAAAGAAAAACAAGGGCACACAACGCAAGTCTGCTATTAGCATCACTTGCAAGAGAAAACGAAAATACTTTTTTTTTTATAGGTTATGATATCAGTACTAGCAAAGTACTGAAATAAATACAAACTTAAAAATCCTTGAATAAAAATACATGAACTGCTCAAGACTCAAATATTCACAACATATCTACTACTCACCCAAAAGATTTGGGCACTGAAATTGGAGTCTGGGTTCTCCATTTCTCAATTTTGGTCTTAAGATCACTATGAAAGGAAATGAGTGATTCCTGACGACTAGCAAAAGCTGCAGCAAACTGCTTAACTTCCCCTTCTAGATTTTTCCTTCTCAGCACTTCAGTATTTAAATCTTTCAAAACATTTTCTTTTTGGCTGGAAACCACTGATAGTTTCTCAGATGATTCAGAGAACTTTTGCAGCAAAGACTCTCTTTCGACCTTCAAAAGCTGTAACTCCCTTTCCATGCTTTCATATCTTTCACATAAATCCTCCTTTGAGTAAGCAGTTTCACCTCCCAAATCAGAGCCCTTTGTCACAAAAATTTAATTTAGGATAATCAAGAACAACCTACCATGCTTTGTCTCATTTTATGCTAGAATGCAGTTCTATATTTTCACCTATGGTAGTCTAGAGAAAACTGAGTACACAGATTTGTGCATAAACTTAGGAAAAATATCTTGTAGAGACTCGGCTTCATTCAGCCTGAGTTTTAATATCTCTCAACGATTCTCTTCAATGGCATTTGATTCTATGAAAAGCTAAAGAGAAATCAATACAAATTTGTAACTCTATAAAAGTGATTTACCTGACTGTTTATTCCTACCCAATAGAAATTCCTAAGCTCTAACCACATTCAATTCAACAAGTTGACTTTGGTGGTCCTGACTATTCATATGGACAAGCTAGCACAATATGAATCAAATCAACTCTTATAGAGACTTGCTTGTAACAAAGAAAATGGAATCTTGTAATATTTCTAATTTTTGTCAATAGTATCTAATTTCTCTAATATATTGCCATCATTTGATGACTTGTATAATAAAGAAAATAACATACAATTATAAATTCGAAGGGTATGTATATATACTAATTGCAACAAGGAGGGGGAACTGGTTAAACAACATTTTATTTCTAACAATTCTTATATCACACACATATTCCACAAGTAGAATAAATTAATCATAGATGATTTTTATCGTTTTAAAAACAGGACAATCCCGTGTAAAGCTATTATATATCTAGAATTTCTTAATCATTTCCTCAATTTCAGCTACTGGACATGTGCCAGTCAAGGTTTCAGTTACTATTGTACTAATGGCAATGGAATTCTCAAAGAAGACAGGAGATGCCCTAAAAATAAGACAAAGAATAAAACCATGATTGATGATTGATATCTTGATATTTGTGAGCAGACAACTACCTTGTGTTCACACTGTTTCTTCTCCTGTCCTTCTGTTATTGAGCTTTTCCATAACTCCAGTGATGTAATTATATTGTCAATCCTCTCGCGAAACATTTTTTGTTGTCCATTGATTACAGTACAGTTTCCAGTGGAAGACCTTTGACTACCCATATTCACTGCAAAATGACCTTCCAAAGTTGCAAATAGATCAGCTCCAATTTCACTCACGGTTGAAAGTATCTTCTCAGTCGATAGTGTGCCACCCGATGCACATCTCTGTTTAGGACACAAGAGAAAAATACTTTAGTGTTTCTTGAAATGATCACGCAAATAAAGTTCAAAAAGACTGATATAGTGCACTCATTCAACCTGCATTGCCAACAAAACCTCCTCAAAGCCATCTTTGAAATTTCCTACAGATTCAGATAACCCCAGAGGCAATTCATGAATTAGCCGTGTTTCTTGTTGATGTTTTGGTGCTTCGCTCATTAAGTGTTTGCTTGATGGCACTTCCTTTGAATGCTTCTGGATTCACACACGTAATTAACATAGAGCCAACCGTAATACCGATTTACAAAAAGAAGCTCAAACAGCAAATGCTAATAATACATAACATTATGCCGAACAATGACATGAGACGAATACAATGGTATCTCTTTAAATCTTATTAAAAAAGGAAGCTCAATATATTAGTATTTTATGGATGGTCGACTCTAAAGAAACCATGTTTTATATCTCTTATCAGTAGTTCAAAAATGGATATTTTATGGATGTTCAATATGTATAATTATCATAATTGTAATTTGTAACACCATACTGGAAGAATTCTCCCCTTTTATTCATAAATCAAGTTACACAATATTTTTAGTGATCTTCTAGATTGATCACAATTCTATAGTCAAAATTAAAGTTTCACAAATGTGATTGAGATAGGATATCTATCAGATACTGACCTCGAGTTCATTTATCCTTTCTTTAGCTAGTTCTAGTTGTCTCCTCAAATCTTGAACCTCTTGTTCATACTTCTCAATTTCACTAGTACAACCCTGACAAACACAGGTCAAACGGAACTAAGTAACAACTGCCAAAAGAAATGCATCATATACTACTTAATAAAAAAAATATACTGATATCATAACATGCATTATTTAAAAGCCACGCGCAAGCCACGGCCGTAAACTTACTGAACATTTGAACTACAAAAATGGTTTGCACAAATTCCAGTTTTGGTAAAACCTTTTAACACATGATCATGATCAAGCGAGTCTATAATTGTCGAATACCGTTTGGCCAAAATGGTGAAATCAACAAGAATACAACAAAGGAAATTTTGCAAAATCCATCAACCAAACAAAGTAAAAATATAATCTCCACCATGTATGTCCAGACACCGACTTCTCTTGTATCTTCAGTTGTGGAGGACAACCAGTGCAAACAGAATAGCGCTACCATTTACTCTGTTTTTTTCCCTTTGGGGGAAGACGTGGATGGATGCGAAACAATAGAAATGCAAGAGCACATAAAAGAATACATATGTACTCACAGGAGTTGTATCAATTGTAGGGAATGACTGAACTTTTCTGTTGGTGGGAGGAGAAGTTTGAAGGGAATCAAGGTCTGCAACATAACCGTTGTTCATTTTCAACCACATATCTTCATCAGCCACGTTAGAGAAAGCATCTGGAAGGGGGCTTTGATCTGGCAACGTTGAATACTTTGATCGTCTGACTACAAAAGCACTGGGATCTGCCTTCGGAGATTTGAAAATATCTCCTTGAGATATACTACCAATATCACTGTACTCTTCCATAAATCCGTGCCTCAAAAATCCCGGTCCCTAATGAATAAAATGGTTAAAATATCAGGAAAAGTGAGAATGAAAATCATGTTAACTATAACGCGGTACAGAAAGGAAAACTGTGAATTGTTCCAATGGGAAAAAAAAGTGATTATGCAATTCAGTTTAACATACAGATATAATGATCATTCAGATAAACGAGGTTCACCTGACTGTCGTTCGTCCCACAGTCTGAGAAAGATTTCGTAGTAGAATTTTCAAAATTCATCCGTTCCCTAATCCATTGATTACGTGATTTCCTCTCCTCTTGCAGTTCCATTTCAAGTTTCCCACGCTCCATTTCATACTGTACAGTGAGATATAAGCAGATAGTTAATTAATTAATACAAAAAGATAGAACAGAGTTCATGGTAATGCTTTAGAATGAACTTTAATGGCTCTAACTATGCATAGTGCGTAGGAATTTGAAAGTTCAGACCTACCTTCAGCAAATCGTTCCTGAGATTAAGAATCTGTTGCTCGAGCACCTCAGCATGGGATCCCTGAAAAGAAATTTTTATAATGTAACATTTTCTTATTTTGAATGTACAAATTATCATCAGGAGAAGATTACCTGAAGCTTCTTACGCAGTTCCTCTATCTCTAATTGTTGCCGTTTTAACAAGGCAGCATCCGTCAATATCTGTAAAATTTTGTGTTGTCAAGACACAGTCGCCAAATATAGGCTAGAAACAAGTACAGATGCACATGAAAGCACACGCTATGCGCATATAGCTATCTTCGAAGGAATTGAAGATTTGTTATTGAAGTACCTATGTTAACTATTCCCTGAGGAAAACAAGTAAAATGTAGTGAAAAGTTCAGGCTTGACCCAATTCACCCTAGTCTGCTAATATCCTGTCGGGCAAGTCTTACCAGTATGTATAAAACGCATGCCCAGTAAGATGAGCATGGTGGAAACTTAAGATTGTAAAACGTAAACATTTCACAATTAATGGTACCGAGGACTACATATTCACGTACACAACCTACACCGATTTCATATTCAACAAGCAATATGAAACTTTAAGGAGATAAAATAAAATTTAACAGTGTAAAAGTTATAAGATGGTAAACTTCAAGTACATAAAAATACACAGACCTCATTCACTTGAACGCAATTTGTGATGCGTTTGGCTCTACTGGCAAACTGAAGAGTTCCCCTAGATTCTTCAATGTGAATCTGAATGGATTAACGAATATTGGTATTAAAATATATTGTCGATCTCAAGAAGATGAAAAGAGCAACGTATAATCGAAATCACAGCCTCTACCTCTTCTGGTGCTATGGTGCAAATAATTGACGTTTTGGCATTACCACCAAGAGCAGGTTGGAGTATACGAGTTAATTTACTATCACGATAAGGGATATGCCCCCTGCCATAAAACAAAAAGGGGCGGAGCATTATTATCTTCTAAAAAGCTCCCAAAATTAAAATATTGCACAGGAGGCAGGGCAAATAACTATATACCTTTGCTTCGAACCCTCACTTAGTTTGTTGATAACATTTCCCAAAACCATCAAGCTCTTGTTAATGTATTTTCCTTCTTTTAAACGTACTCCATCAGCTCCAGTCTTGGCAATCCTTTCAGAACCAGCTAGATCTACTAAATTCTAATTCCACAAACTCCACAATAAGCATGCGAATCACAAATGTAGTAAGAATTTCTTATATACAAGGAAAGTGTGAGAAAAGAATACAAACCAAGACTGAAACTCGAACAACATCATTAATTGAACAATCATTAGAATCCTTTCCTTTGCTTTCAATCACCTGCATATTTCATTTCAACAAATCATTTAGGAGTAATCTTATGAGGAAAGGTTTTCTGAGAAACATAAGTATCGCAAATAAAAAGTTTGAGGGATACCATTCTAAATATTGTATGCGATCTGCTACTCCTTACATTCATATTTGTCTCACCAAAATGTCTGTTAACTGTAAAAATATCAAAGAACAATCATCAACTTAAATAAGCATGCATATACGTTCAAACTTAAAAGAAAATTATAAGAATGTATCAGTATAAATACAAACCTTCCCCTGCTTTAATGAGATCCAGCACTTGTTCAGCATTATTTACAATTTCCTCTTTCAGCCCTGAAACAAATACTCCACGCTGGCAAAAACTAAAATACAAAAGTCAGCCCATTTATACCATACATTTTCTATAGTGTGAACGCACATCAAATTTTGAAAAGAATGCATATAGCAACTACGAAACCTCCAAACTCTCGTGAATTTGCAATTTCTGATTTTCAACAACAAGAAGGTCATTAATTTCTTCGTTGTAGATCTCCATATACGAAACTCGTATCAGAAATTCTCGATCAGACATCTGAGGAACCGAATTGGATGAACCAAACATCAACTTTACATAAATAACCACAAACTTAACAAACTGAAACAATCTCGTACTAAGTACTAAACCTACCGTCTCAATTGTCCCAAATATGTCTCCAACTGCCCGAGGAATCACTCCCGCGTCAGTTTCAGAACCATTCATGGTGAAAGTCTTGCCACTACTGGTCTGCCCGTACGCAAATGCAGTTCCTGAGCATAGCATGCGACATGGTCTCAACAAATCAACATTCATATTTAGAAATTACAAAAAAATAATTACAATACTAGTGTTTGGATTTTCGTAGCATCCTCCAAAAGCACATTGAAATACTAGTAATTTTAAGTAAATGTTTAGAAGTTTAGTCCGTTGAAATTTTGATTATTATTTGAAACAATTGAAAAGAAAAGTAGATAATGACACTTGATTTTAGAATAACATATCTAAACATAAAATCAATTCATTTCAAAATTAACTTTACGTTAAGCTATTCACTTAGTTGCTGTAGACTGTAGTTATCCCTATTTTAGGTTAAGTAAATGATCAGACGTTTAGTCCATTCAAAAATTGATCATTGGTTGAAACAATTGGAAAGAAAACTTGATAATGAGACTTGTTTTTAAAGTAAAATGTCTAAACATAAAATCACTTCATTTCAACTTAACATAGTTGCTGTAGTTATCCCTATTTTAACTTTAGTTCTCTACTGGTACATTATAAACTTTAGTAAACACAATCTTTATAGCGGTGACACAATAGTGCCAATAAACTTGATTAGAATAGACTTTAAATAACTCTCGTATCATCTTAATAAGTAGATTTATCTCTATTTCAACCTCATAAATCCAGCTTGTCACAAGAGTATGACACTCATTTATATACTATAATTTAGTCTTAGTCTTATCTAGTATTCCTAACAATTCGCAACCACAGCATACCATAAATCTTACAATCCATTACCTTAACCATTCTTGAGATTTCCAAAAACTACAAAAATTCTACCTAAATTTCTAACTACTGTAATAATCACCCTTGACTGTTTAAAAAAAAAATTATACCTGCACTCCTTATCCCCTTAATCTTTTAAAAATATCAGAGAAGTTTGTGTAATTTCACGAATCCTTGGAATGATGGGTGCAATTTGCTTTAAATCTTAATCCAGCATTGTTTACTTGGTTACCAGTTGAGCTAAGCTAAGACCAAGACGAATATCATAACTAAAATAATAAAAATAACAATGAACAGTAAATGCGAGAAAAGAACGAGAATCGAATTTGGATACCGTTGAAGCCATCGAGCGCGGCGTGGATGATGTCCTTGGCGAGGAGCTCGTAAACGTTAGCATTGGTGCTTCTTTCGTCGAATATGTGATCTGAAAGAGTGAGGAATGGAAAATTGGAGAGTAAATTTGAAAACAAAACGGAGAGGTGAAAGAAATTGACGATGACAGTGACGTACCGAAAGCGTGAGAAGAGGCAGAGAGAGGAGTGCCGTGGATCTTGTGAAGAGATATGCGGTTATCTTCGACCTTCCAGAAGGTTCCAGCGGCGGAGGAGGAGTCTTCGGACACCAAAGGACGGAGGCGAACGGCGACGCAGATCTTCTCCATTTTGCTGCTTTTCTCACTGATTCTGTTCTGCAATGCAAAAGCGGGCTACGACCCTTTTCTCTTTCTTTTACTACATTTGAATTTCTGTGCATTGACGGAAACACCCTTGTGAATCGCGGCCCAACCGTTGAATTTAATTTCTGGACCTTCGCACAAGTGGGCCAACCAGGAGCGTCTTTGTCTTGTCTCTCGGCCTTCAAAACATGCCATAAGATGAAAAATGAGAAAATAAATAACAAATAAAATAATAAAACTTGTTCAATTAAAAAATAAAAATGTTTATTATCATTTATGTATTATTATTTGTTATTGTTAATTTTATTAATTCTTCTTATTTATTATTAAAATTTTATTTTTTACTATTAAATATTGTTTATTATATTTCTTCATTTAACAAGAACATTTTAAGAAGAGAATTAAAAGAGACTTTTTGTCTTTTAATCACGTGAATGAATAATAATGTAATTCGACAAATACATTAATCTGAATTTTAATTTCAAAATTTTAGCAATTTTTCTCCCATTTCATAATTTCAAGAAAAAAAAACCTCTTACGTTTCTAATTCATTATGAAATTAATTAGCAGAATCTTCATCAATCAAACTACTGTACAAATTCTCTAAAATAAATAAAAACAGAACTAAATTTTAATATCAATGTAATTCCACGTTTCCCCTTTTCTTTTCGTGCATCCAAACCAACACCTAGTGTTTGTATAAATTTATGAGTGGGTCTGTTTAAACTTTTATTGAGAAAAAAACTACTTATGTTAATTATAAAAGTACATATTATAAAATTTCACTTATTTATTTAAACTTTTAAAAAAGTGAAAGTTAAAACGATAGAGATAAAAGCAACTTATTATCTTATAAAAAAATCTAGAGTGAAAAACTAATCATGACTATACAAAATTAATTTTTATTTAATAATTTTATAATGTGAGAGTCTATTTGATAAAAAAAATATCATGTTTCTAGATTATTTAAAAAGTCTTTTAGGTTTGACATGGCAATATTTGGTTAAGTAAATATAATAATACATTTTTGTTTGTATTATTGTTGTTATTGTATTAAATTTGTTTCAATGTATTAAAATCATATATTTATTTACTTTTCTTATTTATTAAGCAAGACGTCTTACATAAAATGTTAAATTTATAAGATTTTGAAAAGATAAACTAGAATCATACCACTTCACCACTGCACTCAGTGATCAGCATTGAATTATTTGCTTTCAAAACAGGAAGTAATGAGATTATTAATTAAAAAGTTATACTTTTATATTTTAAAAGCTAAAAATAAGTCTGCAATATTTTATCTTTGTAAGTTTAAGAACATAAACCTTTCGAAAAAAACTCAAGTTACATTATAATTTCTATATTTACTTATTTAGATATAATCAAGTCTATATTTTGTTTGATAGATTAATTAAACAAGGTTTTTAATTTTTAAATAGAATATCGTGATTTACATCTTAATTTATATTTTTAAACAAAACATATGCAAAAGCTTCTACCCAAAAGGTAAATTAGTAAGTAATTATTACGAGGACAATTCATTGTATATAAGTGGGTGTAAACCTCACTCTATGAACCGGTTTTATAGGATTGAGTTAGGCTTAAAGTTCACTTCGTAATATAGTATCAGAACCATTTAAAAACTTATCATAGCGAGTGTTTGTTAAACTTAAAGTTCACTTCTTTCGTAATAATTCTATCTTATCCATTAGAAAGATGGATTATTCATCCTAATAAATAATCCAAAATAATTTTTGTGTTGAATGTTTTTTTTGAACTAAAGTTATGGTATTGTCAATGGGTCTAATCTAAGTTTCTAGGTCAAAAGATGACACCTCTTTATTTACTCTTTCCTACCAAACAACCATTTCTTCTGAGTTCATAAAACTTGCTTGTGAAGAAATAATGGGAAAAATAGAAGAAGACAACTAGGAAACATAAAATGGAAGAAAAAAGAGCACATGGTGAATTTAGTAAGATAATAATATTTGTAAACGCTCACCCAATTACACACTTAGTTTTGTATGAGTGTTTCTACTAAAGTTTTTCTTAATTTTTTAATATCACGACACTGATTCTTTGTGGATTTCATGGGGGCTACAAATCTCAATTCCAAATTGATTCTTTGCATTTGTATAAAAAAACAACTAATCATCAAAAGGTGATGTAACTTTGCTATGGGGACTTGACTTCGATGTGCATCTCCATCTTTGTTATCCAAATCAATGATTGATATTAGGAAACACCAATAAATAGATAAATAATAGATAGATTAAGTTGTTTTAAGAGTAACTTTTTTTAAAAAAATATCTTTTTCTTAATTTGATAGGTTGAAGTTAACCTACTTGCCACAACCAAACAATTTAAAATAAATAAATAACTAGATTAATAAAATTTATCTTAAAAACCTCTAACTCAACAATGGGCTAATACCACTTATGGATCTTTCAAGGAGGAATTTGCTAGGAAGATTCCACAAAAATGAGACTTAAACTAAATAAGAGATTAACACCACGTCAAACCCAACATATTAAGATAATGAATTTGTGAGTCTTCTCTATTATATTTTATTCAGTTTTCTCATTTCTACCAGACTTAGACTCACACTTGATTACCCAAAAGCTACAATATTTTTTTGACTAAGTTGAAAGTAAGTCAAGAAATTATCACCTATAACTAATTAACCACATGTTCTGCCATTGCTAGACATCCAAAAGTTGGACTGTAGTAGTTCACATGAGTTTGTGTAAAATAAATAAAGACTAAAAGCATTATTAAGAGGGGATGAATTGGTTTAAAAAAAAAGACCTTCCAAAATTCTAAGGAAAGATTTTGTTAAACAATTGATGATAAAAGAAATTAAATGCACTATTCAATGAACATTAAGAACAACAAATAATTTAAGATAATGAGAAAAACATGAAACACAAAAACACACAAAAAAAATTGTATACTAGTTCGATTATTCTCAAATCTATATCCAGTTAATAATCCAAACAACTTGAGATGATTTTTTCACTAAAAATCTTGAGTTATCCCATTACAAATAGTTATGTAACTATAACAAAAAATATAAATTATTCCTTGAACACTCTTTAAGAATATTTACAAAGCTAATAAAAACACACTCAATTACCTATAACAACACACCAAACACGGATGCAAAGTTACCAATACAACATATAAATAAAAGGAAAAATATCACCTAAAATGTAACATATTTACCGTGAAACCTATAGCATGATCACCATTCTTGATGAATCTTGAGCACTTCTCTTTCAAACAAGATATAATGAGTAACACTTTCACAAAATAACAAAACTCTCTTATTTGAGAAGTATGGAATTATTGCAAATGAAGGAGAGATATTCCTTTTTAAAAGATTTTATGGAAACTAATTGTTATAATCAATTATAATTAAACATAATTGATTAGTATGTTCTTAATACAACTCGTAAAACATTTTGAACTAGGATAATTAGTTATTCATTATTCATAATCGATTATCCGATAAAGCCAACATATTTGGATTTACCAGACATAATCAATTATTCACGGTTCAAAATCGATTATCTACGAGAATAAGTATCTTAGATTTAGTTGACATAATCGATTATTCACTCTTCATAATCGATTATCTATAAAATTGAGTGAAATTTAGATTTGGTCTAACTTGAAATAATTTATTATAAACTTAGAAAGAGAGTAAAACCAGCTTTTAAATGCAAAAATGCTCAATATATTTTTAAGATTGATTTATGTTTTACATTTTGACCATACTAAGATAATAAGTGATGAAGAAAAACCATCAACAAAAGATGTATGTATCATGAAATCAACACATCATATTTTGTCATGCTTTATTAAAAATTTGAATTTTTCAATTTAGGATAATATAATGTTGATTTTGTTGCTATTAATTACTAATTCGATTAAGTTATGTGAAAATAGGTTGATATTAATTTGTGGTGCATAGAATTCATAATATTACTTTAATTATTTTTAAGCTAATTTTGCGAATATTACTTAAATTTAAAAATCTTAAAAAAAGTTTACTTTAATAGTTAAATTAATTACTTAACATATTTATTGATTTAGTCTTACTATTAATTTGAAATTCATATTTTAAAAATTATTTTTATTGGTTTACTATTTAAGAATAATTTTATTTTGAGTAACATTACTTAGTAAATAATGTCACATTATTTACTTTTATTTATAATTTTTTAAACATATAACATAGACATTTTATATAAGTTAGTTTTTATATTATATATCAAATTTGTAATGTCATACCCAAAACAGCAACATCGACACATAAAAAGATCTTCCTAATCAAATAAACTATCTTCCTTTCATTAAAACCAGATGTACCTGATTCTACATACCTCTTATCTAGCTAGGACACAAAACCAATTTCAAATTCGTGCAACAACTACAACAACAATTTTAGAACAGGTATATGTAAATGTGATAATCATTTTGTCACTTTCCAAGCCCTAACAACTAGTAGCATATGACCCATTTGAACTCCTACTAGCCACAAAGAACTTGTATGCCACATGCCCCAGTCCAAGATGAACTTAAATGTCCCACTTTCTGCATCCACAACAAGCAACTTCTCTCTCAAACTTGCAAGACAAAAAAAAACTTCCAATACAATTTGGAAGGTGTTAGCATTGTACATATAAAAACAAGTAAATCGTGATATAATGCTATCTTTCCCTAATTACAAAAGTTCTTAGGCATTTCTTTGGGCACAAAACCCAATCTTAGTAGGAAAAATTAGCATTAGAAATTTTATTTGATATCCAAACCCATGCATTCAATTGTGTCATACCAAACACTTATAGACTGTCTATTTTTCCTTGCTTGAAGATAATATTACTTTTATGGTTCTAAACCCGTCTTATTTGTGATTTTGGATACTAAAACTACACTAAAATTTTGTTTTCCTATGTCAAATTCTAGGAAAGGCTTGGTGATTTGTTTTTTTTTTTTTGGCTATTAGTATGGGATTGAGGAAGAAGAGTGGAAAAAATATAATAAAATAATTTTAAAAAATTGTATGTAGAAAATTGATTTAAAAATGTGAAATAAAACTGGGGAGAATAAAATTGAAATGGCATGAGGGAAAAAAATTGAAAATTATGTGTGGTGGAATATAAATTGGTCTTCTAGAAAATTTGAATTAAAATTTAAAAATTGAAGGAGATTAAAAAAATTTGTGGGTGTTTATGGCTATTGGTGAATTAAAAGTTTGAAATGATTTTAAAAAATACAGTGTCAAATATAAAATGGAAAAAAAATATAGTAACTACAAGAAAATCATGAAATAGAAATCAATTTTAAAGACAAAAAATGATTAGTTGTTTGACTAAATTAGAAACCATTTAATAGACTAAAAAAAATTGGTTTCTAAATTGGTATCTAATTAGAAACCAAGTTTTTTGCTACAAAATTTAGAATCTAAATAATTGGTTGTTAATTAGATACCAATTTAAAAACCATTTAACAATAACACAAACTAATTTAGAAAACCGAAAAATTTTGTTAGTCTCTAAAATAGTTTCTAATTTAGTCATTATATCAACTAATTATTTTTTGTTTACAAAATTAGTTTGTATTTCATAATTTTTTTTAGTGTATATTGAAGAAGGAAATCGTTATTTTCAAAAAAATATAACAAAAACAAATTATTTCCCCCATACATTATTTTTTATTTTTCTCTATCTCTCATACAAATAAAAAAAAACCCAAATTTTAATTCAATTTTTAATACATTTTTTACTACAAAACATTTTTTCTTTTACTTTTTCCATTGTTTAAATATACAAATTACATACATAAATTGTTATTCGTTTTACATTTACTACATCACAATTTCTACCTACAATTTTTTAATTCACTTGGGGATTTTATTTTCCCTTTGTACTACTTACCCGTTATTTCTTCTGATCTTCTTCATCTCATTTTATCATTGTGGTTCAAAAGTGCTAAAATTTTTGTTCCACAAATTACATATAGATTGACTTCAATATAATCTTATTATTTTGTGTTTGTCATTTGTTCTCTAATTTATGATGTATTGTATATGTTACATTTAACTACCATTATGAATTAAGAAATATTTAATAAATATAAATTTGGATTGAAGAACTCTTATTTAAAATATCATTGTTTTTCATTTTTTTATGAAAAAATTCATGTTTAAAATTTCAAAAAAACCTCTTATTTTAGATTTTCTTATATTTAAGAGAGAACACATCAATGTTAATATCTAATTCTTAACCTATGAAGATGTTTCGATGACCCTATTTGAAACTCTATCTTCTTAACAATAATATAGATGACAGCTGTAGTTATATATAGTTATAAAGTTACTTTAATGTTTAAATGAACAAAAAGAATATAATGTGTATGATATTAATTTAGAAGCTGCTTTGTTAGTGGCCAAGGAAAAAACACTATCCTTATAATAAGATAACTCATCTCTTTAATGAGATGAAAATTGTAAGAACTTTTTTTTATGATCCACATAATCCATGAATGTGATTGATTTGTTATTGGACAAATACTAATGAAGAATGAAAGATTTGACAAAAATATCAAAAGATAACATAAAGTTTATGTCTTATAGTTCCTCAACTTTAATTAATGATGTTACTACTCCTTTTCAAATTGATTGTATGTGAAAGTTAATGTTTTTTTGTTGTAATAAAATTTATCTCTGTCTGAAAAAAATAAAAGAAAAGTAAAATTTAGCATAAAAGATGATATCTGTTCTCTTTTATGAACAAATCTCCTTAGAAATGAGTTGGTATCTTCTTCAAAGTTATTGTTTCAGATGAAAAGCTTTAAAGGGTTGCATGAGGCATGATAAGGTTGAAGGATATATCTGTACCTTGCTTTAGAAGGAGTGGGATGTATCTTTAATCAAAGGGCACAGTAGAAAAAAATTGATGTATTAATTTATAATAATAATTTATTATCATCAAAGTTTTATTATTAGTTTATAAACAATAGAAAATAAGTTATCATGTGAAATTTTATATTAAGTGATAGTTGCATAATCGATGGATAACCTATGTATAAATTAAAAATAAGTTTTTGGATTTGAAAAAAAAAACAACTTTGTTAACTTGTTTGGTCAATATCGAGACTCATCATTATAGGCAACTAAATAATATGGAGTGATATTAATGAGAATTAACTATGAAAATGAGTGTTAATCTAAAGTCCATAAACATGAAGGTTCAACTCACTATAAATAAATTGACCAACACTATACATATATATATTTATCAATATCATTTATCACATTCAACCATCATATATCGAACTCTAACTTAAATTTCGGAATGTCGTATTTTTTTGCATATACTTTCTAAACCCTAAACCAAGATCTAATATCGAGATCAAACACAAAAGACAGTTCACTCCCAGTTTAAAACATTATTAACCTGTAAATTTCACAAATACTTTTTTAATTATTTGAAAAACAATAAAATTGTTATCCGTAAAAGAATATCTTTAATTACTAATCTGAATGAATCAATTTAACACGGAGTAAATAAATTTATCCACGAAATATTGATAATTAATTGAAATAGTTTATGTTCTTGTGATAAAATATATATATATATATATATATAATTAGAAAATAAATTTAAATTTAATTACTTTTACAAGACTGATTTATAAGAGAAAGATGGTTCTGTTTATATATTTTAAATTAACCTTTTTTTTAATTAATTTAATTTCTCTAATTAATATATATATATATATATATATATATATTAAAATTTGCCCCATCTATCCAATCTCTCTAAGGTAGATATGTTTAGCTGTTCCACCTTTTCTTCATATGTAAATCCATTTTACTTTTATTGAATTTTAAAAAGTTAACTTTAGAAAACATTGAACAAATGCAACTTTTGGTTCCATCTATAGATTCTTTATGTCAACGACTTAATATTGGTCCAAGTTTTATGATTTGTATAAGAGAAATATAATATTTTGTGAAACATAAATTTAAACCAATTAGATTATATATACACCTTTATTTAATTAGACTCGTTTATTAATTTGTGAAACATATCCGAGTTTTATTGTATAAATAAAGAATATTGAATAACATTTTCTTATGTTTTTGGATGAAAAAATTGGATTAGATCACTTACTAATCACTGTGTTAAGAAGATAATAATGACGATGATTAGGGATGACCATCATTTTCAATCAATTTTGACTATCAAAATCAATCTCAATTGTCCACTATTAGTAATTCAATAAAAAGTTTATGTCTTTAAACCCAAAAATTATCAAATGATTCTCTCAATCAATCAATGTACACACACACCAAAAAAAAAAGTTATGCATTAAATTTATATTATTTTTTTTCTGTTAATTATATCATAAAAAATTATATAACATATTATGATCTTCTATTTTAATGACTTATTCTATAACTATAAATACTTTTAGAGTAATTTTGTAGAAGTTAAAATTATCTTAATTTTAATTTTTAATTTTTTTTTTAAAAAACACCACAAGAAAATCATGAAATAGAAACCAAAATAATTAGTTTCAATAGTAACTAAATTAGAGACCATTTTAGAAACTAAGAAAAAAATTGATTTTTAAATTAGTTTATATTATTGTTAAATAGTTTCTAAATTGGTATCTAATTAGCAACCAAGGTTTTCACTACCAATTATTTAATTTCTAAATTTGGTCTCTAAAACCTTAGTTGATAATTAGATACCAATCTAGAAACGATTTAACAATAATAGAAACTAATTTAGAAACCAAAATTTTTATTAGTTTTTAAAATGGTCTCTAATTTAGTTACTATTGCAACTAATTATTTTGGTCTCTAAAAATTGGTTTCTATTTCATAATTTTCTTGTAGTAGTGAAAGTATACGAAATAATTTTTACAAATTAATTTAAGATATGAAAAAGTAGTGTAAACGTATATTTCTAAAAAACAGAAAAATAGTTAAAGTTTCTATTTACATTCAACTCTTATCTTTTTATAGGATAAGTCGTTTTTAAAAAAGTGAAGTGATACATGAACTGAAATATAAAGTTTTATTGAAACAATCGAAATATATAAGCACTTAAAATAAACTTTTAATTCGATGAACATGGTTTGATTGTTGTTGGCAATATCACATTACTATGAAACTATTTTTCACATAACTTCATTTCTTTTGAGAAAAAGAAAGTAAAGTAATTAGGAGTTGTTCACATGTGGGGGGTCCTCTATGACCTCATTGCCAAAATTTTGGCCACACCTCTCTTTTCCTTTTTATAATCACCTTTTTCTAGGGCAACTTTCTTTATTTTCTTTTCCTTTTTTTTCTCATATAATATTTTAATTTTTTCTAATATATAATAATTTCTTTTTGGACATGGCAGAAGGCATGATCAACCAAATATCTTTCTCCACTCCATCTCATAGTCAAATCAACATTTCAATACACCACTTCACCATTATCCAAATCCAAAACACACACACAAAATTACATAATTTTAATAATTTTTATGAAGAAATTCTGATTTTTTTTAAATATTTTTTTTGATTCAATTGAAGGTTTGAATTTGATTCATGTCTAAATTTTTTTCAGCTAATTTTTCGTTTTCTGATTGGTGTTTCTTTCCTTTAATTTGTCTGTAATCATTTTATTGGAATGTTGGAGGTAATTTCTGTCATGTTATTGTTAGAATATATCAGAAGTTGTTTTGTTTCTTAACTGATTGAAAGGTATTATGCGATTAGATTGTTCATACATTTTTATAAGAGTTGAATCACCCTAAAATGTTTCTTGTTTATATATTCTTTATTATTAATAAAAAACATTATATATATATATATATATATTCTTCTAAGATTCCCATAATAGAGACTCAAATAATTGTCACTCCACCCTCATTGATTTATGCACTAATGAATCTCTTACAAAGTAATTACAAAAGCTATACCTAAGACAAAACAAAGTTGCAACGACCAAAAAGTAGACACCCTACAAATCTCTCTACGTTCCTCTTCCAACAACGTGGGGTTTCTCGAAACCACCACATGCATGTGTATATATATTAATCTCCAAAATTATAATAAAAGAAGAAAAAAAAGGTTCACGAAATTATAGAAAAGCTTAATTTCTAACTTTAACACATGCACCCAACACAAATTCGATGTTAGGGTATTTAGTATTATGAAGAAGAGCTTAATTTATTATATAGTAAGCTGCTAAACGACGTCATATTCATATACACATAATAACATGCCCTAATTTTGTTGTTACATTTTAGTTTACGAGTGACACTATTGTGAAATGCCTAGAATTTGATAAAGATTTGAGAGTGTAGCCATAAGGGTCAAGGATTCGGATCTAAGCCGTTCATTCTCCACGGAGAGAAGAAGATTCTGGTGCATGGTTAAGAATAACCGGTTTTTCAATTCTCGGTTTTCCATTCTGAACCGGTTCTGTTGGTTCGTGAGGTTCTCCAAATGCCGCTTCTTTCTCCAGCGGGACCGCCGGGCTGACTCCCGGTTCGACTGCATTCGCCGCAGCTTTCTCTCGTGCGTGGACCGGACCGCGCGGTTCGAGCCCTGCGAACCGGACTCCGGGCTCGGCGGTTCGTTAACGAGGGAGAATAGCTCCTCTATTTCGGCGGGCGTGAACATGGTTTGGAGAACCGGGAAACAGGAGGAGTGAACCGGTTCGGGTTCTTGGTGGAAGAACAATGTTGATGGTGAGAAGAAGAAGGAGAGGGGTGAACCGTTGGGTCGGGGAAAAATGAACCGGAGAGAGGAAAGAAGGGGAAAAGGGAAGAAGTGAAGCATAGGGGTTTGGTATTTAAGGAGGAAAAAAAGCAAAGCTGAAAAAAAAAAAATTAAGGAGGAAAAAGTTTGCAAAACGTTCCAACATGTGGGGTCAGAAAGCTATGTGCGCATTTCTCCAAAGAAGAAAAGAAGAAAAAGTAGGGTAACACATGTTTTAGGTATTTTCATTTTTACACTTCTTTTACACACACACAACTTAGGTTTATTATATTTAAGTTAATTTTTTTTAAATCTCTTTTCCACCAATCTGATAATAATATTTAAGTTAAAGCCAATGTGAAAGAGAGATTTATTAAATAAAAGATATTACTTTCACAAAAGACACTAATTTATAATTGTGATGTGGTATAATTAATGTAATTTCAAAATTGCTCTACTTTAATAAAAAAAAATTATCTATCTTCAGTTGTAATCTAATATAAGTTCTCATCGTATCAATATTCTTATTAAATCCAAGAATTGATGATCTTTATTACTATTCATTTGAAAAGAGGTCAATTAAGCTAGCTTTCTATTATCATTTTCACAATTCCAATAATCAACACGATTAATTATTTTGTATATGACAACAACAACAATGTGAAAATATTAGAAATTGATTCAAGATGGGTTTTCTTAATTTGACTAAAATACTTGAATTTTGTGTTTTTTATGTATGTTTTTTTTTTTATGATTGATGAGGAATCCATAAGTATCTCCTAGTAAGTGGTAAGGATATTCTTGAGTGATGGTAGTAGAAAGATGACATATTGTTGCTTTTGAGTGAGTTAATCCTTAATTTTGTGTAGTGGAATAGTTTTTGGACAACATAATAGAAGTGAAGATAAGAAACTAAAACTAAAACTAAGTTTGACCCATGTTAATTAAGAAATGAAAAACACATTTTGTTAAGAGAATAACGAAGTGGGTTTGAAAGTTTGAGATGAAGTATTGAATTCCAATGGAAAGTTTAATGGTAGATGAGGTAGCCAGCATTTGTGTTCTTTGTGTATTTATTTATTTATTTATTTATGTGCTTTTGGTTATGGTAAAATAATGGGGTCCTCATGAAAAATGGCTTTAGCTTAATGACGAAGGATCAACCAAAAACGAAGATGCAAGGAATTGGATTAGAAAGTTACAGAGAGAAGCACTGCGCCGAAGTCATTTTGGACACGCACATGCATGGAAGGTGCAAAAGGTAATAATATTAATTTTTGTGGGAAAAATGAATTAGTGTGGTGAAGGTGGACTAATTAGGGTTTAGTACGTGGAAAATGATGGCCACATAAGCCCACAATGTGGTTGTGGCTATGGATTTCTTCTTTTCCTACCCCACCCTAATGCACCCACGTCGTTCATCAAAGGCTACAATCACTAATTTCAACGTAGCCACAAGAAGCACAATTAAAAATCAACTAGTCTCATCGTTGTCTCATTACTCGATGAATTTGTCACAATTTGGTAGTTGGTGATCTATATATTCTCTTTGTCAAAAGGTTTGTGAGTTATAGATTGGACTCCATGTATATTCAAATGAATCATAGACATAAGAAAGTAATCAAGGAAAAAATTATGTCGAGAACTTTACAAGAACCTATTAATATTCAAGTTTAACCATTGCTTAAAATATTAAATAAGTATTTTTTTATAAAAAAAATAAAAATATGAATCACTTTAGGGATGGTTTAATCCATTACAAATCAGAAACAACCAACTACTTCACTCAACCAAACTACAACTATTAAACAGAGAAACATACTAACATCACAAAAGTGTCCTACTCAAACTTAAAGTCGGTAAAGTCAAGGGCTTCTAATCATAAACAAACACATTAATCATAAACAAACACGTCAACGAGTCTAAACACCAATCCGACCAGGAAAAACAAGCGTGCGCAACTTCACTCGCTCACAAAAGTTCTCCTAATCCTATAAATAAACATTCCAAGACAAGGTAAAAGTTATCAAATACTAACTTGAACGAGGACTTTTACAAATATCTCTTCTGTCTAAACCAAAAACTTACAATCAAATATTGTTTGAAATCGACACTCAAGAGAAGAACAACACACATCAGACACAAAACCTCCACAACTCATACGAGAACATATTACAATATATATATAAACAAATACATAACACAAAGTTTTACTAGTTAGGTTATTTGTTGAATCAAAAGCTTATGTATTATGACCAACTTTAACTTAGTTTGTTCAAAACAAAATATAGTACGATCTGCAATCATACAGTAATTCAAAGTGCAAATTAGGAGATGAGATAACACAGAGATTCCTTTTTCATGTTATAACAAGCTACCCAAACTCCCAAATTGCTTTGGTTTCACTCTTTTTGTTGATTTTGGTTGTAGATAGCAAGTATCTTGAAGAATTTGATTTACTCTGTCTACTATTTCAGTACAAAAGATTGATGGATGTGGGTTATGTACAACATTTTTTTTATGAGCAACAAACAATAAATAAATATGGATCACTTTAGAGGTGACTCGATCCTTATACAAAAATTAAGAAGAGAGATAAAATAATACCTCACACCCCAACCTAATCCAAACTCTCAACAAAAAACTACTAGTTATTCCTTACCCCAAAGTCAACCAAAGAAGCCCACACATGATAACAGCCAGACAAATCAAATAAGTTGAATCATGTATAACATAGTGTAGACTGATCTTGAATACTTTTAACATAAAACATGATAAAGAAAAATGGAATCTAATGAAAAAAGATAAGAGAGAAAATAAAAAAGAGAGGAATATTGTTGGGTAGTTTTGATTGTATAGGTAACTAGCTAGGGACAGTTTTTGGTTTGGTTGGAAGTTGGTTCCCTTGAAGAATGAGGAAAATATTAAAGGGGTTGTGAGTGGAGGATAACATGCCACCCTTTGTATGCCGTTTCAGTGTACTATCACTATAATTTAAAGAACCAAAAGGAAGAGAATTTAGCAACCCAAAGTAGTTTGCATGCATGTGCTTGGTGTAAATTTTAATGCAAATAAGGGTAATGCACTCTCCTTTATTTCATTCACCAACTCAATGCACGTTGTTTTGTTTCCTTTTCTGAGGAGTGGAAACAAGTTAACCATACACTTAACAAACTCTTTTAATACACTCTTTATCATTTCTTAAAACCAACTATAAATTCACAATCAGAATAAGAGTTTAGGTAGGGCAAAAAACAATATATTAGGGCTTTTAATATATAAAAACATATTCCATTGGCTTAAACATACAAAATAGTGGAGAATTTTATTCTCCTTTTCTTAAAGAAACTAAATGTGCAAACATCAGTCAAATTTGTTAAAGTTGTAATTAATTGATTGACATAAACTAAAATATCAAATTATAAAATCAGTTTTTCTTATTAATATAGTAAATAAGTTTATTAATCTCAAATTCGTTGAGATAACAACATTATGGTTAATCACCGCATGTGAGATATTGTTCATTTTGAAGGTTGGAGTTTCGCATAGTTTTGTCCTTAAAAGGTCATCAAAGGGTTAAGGGAGGGATGTGTATTTAAATTACCCTTAATTTTGATTCCTAAGGGATGTGAAACTATTGAACGTAACAGAACAAACTCCTCAATGTCTAAGGAGAATAGATTTTCCCGAGAATTAAGAGTACGAAGATCCATCTTTGAAATCTCTTTTTGATCTCAGAGACATCAATGTTCCTACCTCAAGACTATTGAACTTAATAAAACAAATATTATTATGGAATAGCCATCTTATTTGTTTTTTTATGAGTTAGCTTAATTATGATATTGATCCACATTGTTTAGGGTTTAGGGTTTTCTAAGGTAATGTTAAATCTTTTCTTTTTAATTTTAGAATAGACACATATATCTTTGTTTTTTATGCTACTATTTTTTAATTTTTATATAGTATTTATTTATAAATACTTTCATTTTTTAATATCACTTATTAAAAACATCATAAAAGTAAATATTATTTATTAAAAACATAAGGGATATGGATGTTTATTTAAAATTAAGAAAAAATGTGAATACTATTTTAATAAAAATATAAAATATATATCTCCATTTTAAATTAAGGTGAATGTTATTTAAAATGAGATGAAATATTAACAATTTTTCCTTATTATATGAGAATCTCTAACACAAGGTTGAGGAAGTGATGAGAAGAGTGTACTATCATGTAAAGTATGATAGTTCCACCTTCTCTTATTTTTATTTTTATTTTTCTGTTTTTGTCATTTTCTTACCAAATCACAACAACTTAATTAAAAGCGAAGAACAACTGAGGGAACCAATTGCGTATATGATTTTCTTAAGTGTGGTAACTTGGTTTGGTCCATGAAAGTAAAAACTATATGTCCATGGTACTTTAAGTCACTTTAACACTCTTAATTGTACCCACAAAGTAATATTCGATTATTATATAAGTTTTTTTTTATAAAGAAAATTAATTATAACATAATCTTTTATTATTATTATATATATATATATATCAATATTTTGTTGTTGTATTATTTATAAAAACTTATAAGTTTTAGAACGATAGTCAATTTTCTGTTAAAATAGAAGACTATCTATGTATTTAATATCTTTTAAAGATAATAAAACTAAGTTTTTTTCAACATCTTAAAAAAGATTTATTGAAATTTTTTCGAACAACCATTGTTGAATAAGTTATGTTTTCTACTTATATTGTAGGTATATGAAAGAAAACATGAAAAAAAGTGAAGTCTTTTAAGTCTTAAATATCAATCTTAATATATTTAACATACAAAATAGAACGATTTATAATTTGATAAAGAATTATAAGACACAATCTCACTTTATTAAATATAAGGATTTCTATTCACTTTTAATTATCCACTATAATCATAAAAAATTACTTACATAGTTGAATATTTTTCATTAAAAATTTTGGTACAATCATAATTTTCTTTTCAAAAATATCAGTCATTTATTTGAAAGAGGTATATACCCAATTACCTACCTCAACAATGATAAGTAGGTATTGAATAATCTGAAGTTTGAGTTATGAATATTCTAGTTCAAAGTGTTACTTTGAAACTATAAAGATATTGACATACTTGGTAAATAATTTCTTAAACTCCATCATGGTCTCGGTCTATTATCCTTCTGTGTATAAAAAATATGACTTCTCAAACACAAAAACTCATGAATTGACTTAGTCTCATCTTATTGTCAAAAAACATATTACACTTTCCCAATAAAAAATGTGACTTCTCAAACACAAAAACTCATGAATTGACTTAGTCTCATCTTATTGTCAAAAAACATATTACACTTTCCCAATTCACATGCTCTTTGATATTTTCAAAAATAACATAATGTAATAAAAATTAAGATACATCATATTTATCTTAACTAATAATCTATATACATCATCCAAACATATAAAAAAAATAAAAAATAATAGATCATATAAGTAACTTTCTTTTATCCAAATTCACTTAAAAAATATTTAATTTTACTTTATTTTATTATATATTTCTTTGAATTACAAAATGATGATTTTAAAATAATACAAAATAAAATAAAATTTAAGCAATGACTTTAAACAAAATAATTAGATATGAGTCACTTTATCACACACAAATAAAATAAAAAGGTAGAAATGGATTGAAAAGATAAAAAATATGCTATTAATAAATATAACAATATAAAGAATAAAATTACTCACATTTTAAAAGTAAATTAAATAATATAATTATATATTAACAAAAAGAAATGTATGTAAAGATAAATTAAATGACATAAATATAAATTAATAAAAAAAACTAGTGTGTAAGTGAAGACGAATTAATTGATATAAGAATAAATAAATAAATAAAGAAAATCAATATGTGATATGAGATAGATTGAATGATATATTTTAAATTATTGTTTTCTTAATTTTTGTTCTTATTATTTATTTTTATTTTATTTTAGTTAGTCATAATTTTTTTTAAACTATTTAATTTTTTTAATGTTGAGATTTTATTTAAATAGAATACCAAATATTTTATAAATTTAATTATGACTATTAAAGCGTAATAAAATAAATAATATAATTATTCAAAAGTAAGATGTATGTCAAAACGTTCCTATTTTTTTATTAATCATGTAATCGTACTAAGATTCAATCATTTATTTTATTTTTATGGGTATGCTTGGAAAAAAATCATAAAAAGTTGTAGAAGAGATAAAAAAAATGGATTTTTTTTTAAAGTTGAAATTAGTTTAAATATAAATTAAATAGTAAAATTATTAGTTATTATTTTTATTTCTAATTTATGAATAAGTTTATGCGAATAAATTTGTATTTATTAACATTATTATTATGTAAGTGGGTAATCTGGCAAGTGATATGGGTGGTTTGATCATCAACAATGAAAGTGAATATGTGATTAGTAACTAAGCAGTTCATGATTAATGTTATCCAAGAGAAGAGAAGAGAAGAGAAGGTGTTTCTGCAGAGACATTATAGGAAACCTCAGAACATGTTTTGCAGCCTTGTAATGTCAGAGAGGTCCTCAATGACCTTTTGTTGTTCCATCAAGTCATTGGCTTTTGGGGTCATGTCACACCACAACACAACACTCCTTTTTTTAATCCTTACACACTTTTCTTAGTGGTGTTGCTTCAAAATTCTCAGAATTCTCATTTTCAGATCTTGCTTCAAAATCTTCATTTCTTCAGAGATCATTCTTTCTTTATTTTAATATTTTTTTTCATACAATGTGCGTATTCCCATCTCCACGTCGCTTATTTCATACCACAATTTAAATCTTGGACCACTTGGTTAAGGAACACAATTCTCTACAACTTTTAATGTTGGTCCAGAAATTTTAATGTTCTTCTTCTCCTTGACTAATGCTCACGAGAATATGAAAACCTAGTAGTTCTGAAATTTGGTTTTCCAATTATCCCATCTCTATGCTTCTCAATAGAATTGTAAATAGAAGGGGTATTGAAGTTATTTCATATATTTACTTTGCAAAGCATTGCGTGTAAACAAGTTTAGAACAAATAAAATGAACAGATGCAGTAGGAGACTGCTTGAAGAAAGCTGACAACATTAATGAGCTAGGGTTTTGTTTAAATTGTGAATACATTCATGTTTGATATTAGTTGAAATACAATTACAAATTACAATCATGAATGTAAGAAGCACTTATTAACGAAGTAATGCAGGATGATGATAATCTATTGAGAGGTGATATATGCCAAATCAGGGTAATATCTCTTCTACCACGATCAGTCCTTTCTTTCTACCTTCCAAGTTTGTAAACACATTATTGGCTTCTTCTACTTGTTACTGCTACCCAATGAGAATGCAACCCTCTAACTTACAGCAGAAGCAACATAACTTATGGCATATGAACATAAGTGGTTCTATCATGTAAAACAAGAAGACCAAGCTATATGAAAATTTCAAAACATACATTACCCAGAAACAAAAGATTGAGTAAACAATTAATAGTAGCTGCAAGTCTGCCATTTGAAGTGTTATTCTATATAAAATGAGTAAACAATTAATAATACAGTAGCCTCCAAACAAGATAAATATGTCGTTTAAATAAGCAAAAAACAAGTCCCATTTTGTACCTTGTAGTTTCTGCAGTTCTTTTCTCTCTTGAAAGTGGACAAGTCAACCTCACATTCTTTAATTTTGTTCTTCAAACTTATTGCCCGTTTCTTCAAAACTGCGTTCTGTTGAGCTTCATCCACGAAATTCTCTGACGCTCAAATTTTGAAAACCAGAGTAATGGCTACCTCATTCTGATGAGGTTCACTATAAAATTAACTGATAATTAAGAAGATTTTAGAGATTCAAAACGAGATTAACATAATGAATACAGATTCTATTATAACATCATACTCCAGATTACTATTGCCAAAAAGTAGAAGATGTACAACTTAAGCAATTTGAGAGTGCCTACTCTCCCAGTAAACACTACAACAACCTTTTCCCACTCTAACAACCTCCTATTTGCTCTACTTGTCACAGTTGAGTTACTTACAAAGTGTACCCGTATCTCTATCCTTATCGTTACTCTTCTGTCTTTGTACAGAGTTTCTAAATAAGGGGTCACATATCACTTCAACACTGCCATTCGTCAGTTATAGCAAAGGCTTGCAAGGAACATAGAATGATCAGAAATTCTATGTGCGTGCGGGTAGTCTATAATATCTTTAAGTCCATCTGATAGAGTTACACCTTTTAAAGGAAGGTTGGACAAGAAACTAAGAACAGTCAAAAGGCAAAGGCTGCATTGAAACAAACGTCAATCACAACCCCTTTGAGCCATGAGCCCAATCATCTTGCCAGCCACCGCATACATGCAATGCAGCATCCACCATAACCATTGCCAGGTTGATTAGATTTATGTTTTATAGTCATGACAATTCTCATGGAGTTTTCACTCTCCTAATCCAACTTCAAGTTTCTTGAGGAATGGAATCCCCTTGTTCATTGAAATTAATATTTCTTTCAGATTATGCGTTACCTCCCTCCTCAGGCTGATAAAAAAAATGTTACCTTCTAAGGAATAACTCCATTATTCCTCATCTCACCAAAAGTCTTGAAAGCATATTCAACTGCCTTTGTAAAGTGACTCAATGGCCGCTGTATAGGTAAAATATCATCCCATCTTCCACCATATCCTTCCACATTTGTACAACCACTCGAAGGAGTGAATTTCTTTTGCAAAGACAACACAAAGTTAAAGACAGTAGCAGAGAGAATTGTCCCCTTTTCTTTTTATAGCAGAATAAAAAGACAACATAACCTTCTGGCGTCCCCAACTGGCATACGAAGAAAGCATGGTACTACAAGCAACTCCATCTTGATCACAATCCACATCAAGCATCTCCAAGAAGATCTCTTCGGTCTGTTTCAGCTTTCCAACTTGCCCATATAAGCACTACACTATTCTGTAGACACTTGGTCTGTAGCTCAGCTCCTGACGCATCAAACTATCAATACACTGTATCAATCTCTATATTGAGGAGGAAAACAACAATATAAAATGAAATATTCATGCCATGTAATACACCCACTAGGTTCACAAATATTTTCTTAAGAAAACATACCTTATTTTGAAGATGTTTCAAAGAAAATATTTAATAACACTCTTCATCCTTTACTATTTAGTCATTTCTCGAATTTAGTCCCCCCACCCCCAATTGTTTTTGTCAAAATTGGTTTTCACTATTTTATCTTCTATTTTTTGTCTATCTTTTAACCTACATCCAATACTTAATAGTAAAGTTGATGTGGCAGTAGATTGAGGAGGTGGGTGAGTTGTACAATGTCTCATCAGGATTTTCTTTAAATATGGAAGTCAAGTTAACATGTAGATTGAAATTGCACTACTAAAATAATGGTTGACCAAATTCCAAGAACGGAGACCAAATTCGACCAAACCAAACATCAGCAACACCATACAGACAATTTGAAATCTACTTCCAACGAAAGTCAAAAGTAATCCTCAAAATTTAATGCATTAAGGTATACAATTGCATGCTCCCAAGAGTTTGATGTTACATCAAGGAATACAATCCTCAAAATTGAAACAATTATATATTTGCACTGAAATTGGAACACACTCTGACCTCATGAAACTTTCAAATTTTCGATATGTTCAGCCAATCTCTCCAACATCCATCTCAAGATCATCCCAAAGTAAAGGATCCTTGTAATCCAAGGTACCAGTTTGATCAATCTGCACATGCAGCTCCCCCATTTCAGAATCATGCTGGTCCAAAACCAAACTATCATCACACTCCATATCAGACCCCTCACTACAAACCTCAAACTTCTTCTTCCTCCCTCTGTAACCCACAAGTCCTAGAACCTTCTCCTTCCACAGCACCAAGGGACATTTCTCAATGAGCTCAGAACCCTCATAAGCCTCAGTCAAAAACACACTAAACCTCTTCCCCCTCTCTGACACATAGAAGATCCCACAATGCTTGAGCAGAAGCCTCATCAACTTCTGAGGCATCACAAGCTCCCAACGAAAGTGAGTAAGGTGATCAGTGACCAGCCTCTTCTCAATAGTGAAACTAAGCAGTTCATGCATAACAGCAACGGCCCTTTTATCAAACTCCAAAGAACCAGCCTTAAGTCCACGGGCGTCTGCATAGGGAGACAAATAAGACATCTCCTGAAAATGCTGAATCTTTTCAGCGTAGTACCGATATACCCTCTTATAATTTGAAGGAAACTTCAAAGGGAACGGAATTGAAAGCACGCCAGGTAATTCACTTGCACTTGCACTTGCACTTCCAGTTACTCCTCTCACCACCTTCTTCTCCAACTCAGTAATTGCCCATTCAGGATTTGACGACACAAGCTCCAAAAACTCAATCCCATCAAGTGTTTTCACCACCTTAAAATGTTGAGGATAATTGTGCACCCAATCGACTCTAAAATCCCAGGACAACCCAAAATCTCTTCTAAAGTGAGCAATCTTTTCTAAGGGAAGACGTTTCTCCACTGACATCATGAGAAACCTCGTAACGTATTCTGCAGCCTTGTCAGCATGGTCCTCGATAACCCTTTGTTGTTGTTCCATCAAGTCCTCGGCTTTTGGGGTCATGCCGCACCATAGGACCCCCTTTTGGTCCTTGTGGAGTTCAAAGAGTTTGGGGGTTTTGCGAAGGAAATCAGAGATTCGGTGGGGCTTGGGGAGGTTGATTTGCCTGCGGTGGTTTTCGAGGGAGCGAACAGGAATAACCATTTCGGGCTCCTGCTTCAAAAGCTCCATTAAGTAAATGATTTTGGAGACTATCTTCCATTTCTCGGTTGCGACTTCAAGGTCGTGAACCCTTTTCTTCTGGCTCCTATCTTGGACCCTCCTGCTGCTCGTCATCCATCGGATCAGAAACTCACTGTGGTAACAGTAACGACCCCTTGTTCTTCCTAACCACCAATTGCCCATCACCATCACTAATCCAACCTACTTCTCAATGTTGCTATCTGCAATTTCATAGATCAGCATCTAGCATAAGTTAAATTACCCTATAATAAACAAAAAGAAACAATACTAACAACGTACTGCATGAAACTGCATTACACATAGTGAAAAAGGTGTTTATGGTCTAGCCTTTAAACTAGGTAAAGGGTCACTATAATTGTGCAGTCAAATACCCGGTCTCTATCAATAACGATTTCGACATTTTCTACTTGGAAGGTTGTTTTGTCTATAAGAGCATGTGAAAAGGGAACTTTAGTTTAAAACCAAAGAAATTGAATTTTTAGTGATATTTCAAAACAAATTATCAGAACTATCATAATTATGAAAGATCAATCAAATACATTTAAACTAAACTTGAATGGCCTTTACATTATTGATTTTGTTGAGATCGCGAGACTCTAAAAAGTCCTGCAATCACCATCATCCTTATCGTCTCCCCATCATAACACAAAATCAGCCAAAAATATAGAAGAAAATGAAGCAAAAAACAGAGTCATAAAAAGAAAGAAACAAAGAACAAAATCCCAAACCCCAATCCTAAAACCAAGCATAAAAACAAAGCAAACAAAAAAATACTGTCACAATCATAGTTATCAAACTCGAGTGTTAACTCGTAAAAACGTACGAGTTTACGTTACCACACTGGTTTCCTGAGTTGAATCGTAAACAAACTCGTTTTTGGAGCAGAATCGGTGGGGTCTTCGTGAACTCGGTAAGCTTTGCCTACCTCGCGAGCTTGCAATGGAGTTGGCGAGTTCGGAGGAGTATTTTTTAAAACAAAAACGACGACATTGATTGTCGTTTCACGTGCGAAAATAAACAAAAACTCACCGCGATAAGGGTTGCTTCTTCTCCTCCCCTACTGCCCTCGGATTAGGGTTCCTTCTTCTCCTCGCGAAAGGCTCTCTCTGTTCGTGAGGAGCAGTCGTTCTCTCTGTTCGCTACGCCGTCGTTGTTGCCGCAATTCATGACGTCATTGTCGTTCCGGTCATTGGCGTGGTGGTGCGCGGTGGTTCTCTTCTCAGGTCACGACATCGTTGTCTACCGTCACCGTGGTTCGTGCTCTGCTCTTAGTACAAATAGAATTAGGCAGTAGTAGTTTATTTTATTATTATATAATATGATTTTTAATCAGTTCACTCCTTAGCTTAATTATTTAATAGGCAGTAATGGTAGTTTAATTATTTAATAATTATACAATATGGTTTTTTAATTTTGTGATTGGAAATTGAAATTAAGAGTAGTTCAAGCATGATCTTACTCAAGAAAATAGAGAGGATTGTGTGGTTGATTCATGGATCAAATTCTACTTTTAGTTTTGCAAATCTTATTTTATTAAAATAAATGTATGTTTTATAATTAAATATTTGTTATTCAATTAATTATTAATATGTAAATATTTATGTTATATGAATCTATGTGATTGATCGGAGGGAATTGCTTCTTGCACCATAACACTGTATCTGTGGAAAAGAGAAACTGTCCTTAAAAAAAATTTTGAAATATGTGTTTTGGATTTTTTTTTTTTGAAACGAAAATTTATATTATGGATTTTTTATTCGGATGGTTTTTCATTTTTTTTCTGGATTTTCATTTCCAAAACACAATAACTTTTTTTTCAAATTTTTTGTCTGAAATATATTATTTTTCAATTCCATATTTTTTTTTTCTGTAAAATAATTTTTATTTTTATTTTTATTTTTATTTCCGAAACTCAATAACCACTTTCGGATTTATTTTTCCATAATACATTATTTTCATTTTTGGAATTAAGAGCATTTTTGAAAATTAAAAAAATATGTTGGATGTAGGGTAAAAATGATCGGGTGTAGGAAGCATTTGTCTTAATTGGAATGTATTTATAAACAAGGTGCACGCGCTTCAATTTAATGGATGAATGAGTTTTAGTATTCTTCAAGTGTTCAGTAGATTATTTTTAATTTCAAAATATTTTATTTGTTATGAATTTAATTACTTTGAAATGATAATTTATTTTTAAAAGACTTGTTGGATTATGACGGTCATTTATTGTCAAGTGACTTTTGATTACTACTTTCATACTACTTTCAATGATGATTGTTTATTTTTAATAAATTTTGTATAATTTTTATTTGGTTTGATATAGTATAATGAATTTGTAGAATTTTCATTCACATACAACATCAATTTTCAACTTCATACGTCGAGGTAACATTATTATAGTCAACAATTGCATCTAATGTATTGTCCAGTTTAGAATTCAAAGTTTTCATTCACATACAACCTCAATTTTCAACATCATACGTTGAGGTAATATTATTATAGTCAACAATCACATCTAATATATTGTCCACTTTAGAATTTGGAATTGTACTGTAATTTTATTCTTAAAAAACATTTCCAAAAGTTAAGAAAAAATATATTTAAATTTTTAACAGAACAAAAGATATAATAAATTTCTCTTAAATATTATCACCATTCTTCATAAATCATTATATAAAAATCAATTTTAAAGACAAAAGATAATTAATTGTTATATTGACTAAATTATATATTATTTTTAAAAAAATTGTTAGTATTTAAATTAATTTATATTATTAATAAATAATTTATAAATTGATATTTAATTAACTTTTAAAGTTTTAGTTACCAACCAATTTTAAAATATTTATCAATAGTAAATCTAGATATCGATATTTTTTCTAATATTTAAAATAATATATCATTTAGTAAATATAATAATTAATTATTTTTTATTTAAGATTGATATTTATTTAATAATTTTGTTTAGTGTATTAATTAAATAATGAGGTTTTGTATTTTTTTATTGGATGAGCTATGGTTTCAATTTTTGGCTTTTATATATGGAAATGCATATTTGTAACGGAAAAATGCATATTTGTAAAGTTAAAAAGGTTTTCATATTTTGATTCAATCGCAGCCTTAATTCCTCAACTTTCTTTCGATTAATAATAATCATATAACATTAATAACCTTCATAAATAATAACTAGTCAAATATATTTAAGTATTTTTAAAAATTAACTCAACATATAATATTTAATAAAAATTATTGTATTAATCAAGAGTGTTCATTAGGTTAAATAATAGAATGACTCAATTTAATCTAAATAAATTGAACTTCTGATTTTCTTTATGGAATCAAATGAGTTAGATAACGAAATTGTACGTGTTAAATTCGAGACCCAACATAATCCAACCAAAATTTCCAAATAATAATAAAAACAATATAACTACTATTTAACCTATTCAATTATTCTATTACCTAAATCTATATTTTTAAAATATTAAATTATTCAATTCTTTTCAAATATGACATAATATAGTCTTTTAAAAAAATGTTAAACTTTATTATTAATGTTGGATAGAATGTAATTTTTTAATCAATCAACACAAACTTTATTTCACATCACAACAACACATCAAATTAACTCCAACTACGTTCAATCATCATCAAACCCTACCTTCTTCACGTGCTTTCCTAATTTTTCTTTAATTTTTTCTTTTCTTTTTCTGAACACAGTTTGAAAATTAAGATAAATATTGAAACATATATTATTTTAGAATTTAAATACAAACACAATATAACTTGGAATAAAATTATTTTAATATTTTATATATATTTATTTCCAAATTTTCCTTCAAATAAAGTGTTCCTACAATTGGTTTAATAATAAAGAATTAGAATTGAGCAATAATTTTCACTTCCTCTGACGCAAATTCACTTTTTTCTGGGATTTCGTATCACTTTTGTGATGGAATAAAAGTAAAAGAAACTTTACCCATTGAAACATGGCTATGATCATCACCAAGAAGACCACATCATTGAATATCATGAACATGGGAGGGACACAAAAACACAGCAACAGCTTTTTTTTTTCATACAAAAAAATATTTCAAAGCAACTTTAATCTTTTGGCATTACCCTTAAAGCTTTTCTTCAAGTTTATCTCATCACAAATCAAAACTCAAAACCCTAATAGCAATAGTAATGTTCCAAATTTGTTCATGAGTTTTTCAAAAATTTTGACATCCTTCTACCATTTTCTTTTCATCAATCTACTTAACTTTTTGGTTTAATAAAATTCAATCCAATGTTGATGAGAAACCCTAGAAATCAACCAAGCTTACAATAACATTTTTTTTTGCCATCAAACTCAGATCATCTTAGAACACTTTCTGTGTATATTCAAAAGCAATGAATGGAAAAAAGTGTTCATTTTCATTCACAATGCTGAAATTACATAACTCCAAGAACTCCATCACACTATATTATAAAACATCAACACTTACCAAGAAAAGAGAGACGTTGACTTTCACTGTAACAAGAAACTGTTAACTTTTCTTTCCTTTCACTTTCCTTTTACCGGTGGTGGTGGCGGCGGCGCGGTGGCGGAGGTTTCCGTCGTTGAGGATCAACGGCATGTCGTCGTTGGCCTCATCGACGTCTTCTTGGGTGGCAATTCTGATGCAGCAGTGTTCCAAGGAGGCGAAGAAAGCTGTGGTGACACCATTGATGAACCACATGGCCACCCCATCAGGTTTTCCGCAACCTCTGCCCTTGCTTTCACCACCGTTTTCGGCGGTGTTTGTTGATCGGAGAGTGAAGAAGTTGGTGGTGGCTGCCATGGTTACGGTTGAAATGGCCACAGCCAGAATAAGACGGTGAAGGTTTTGGTAGCTAATGAACTATTGCTAGGTTTAGCCATAGCTATGTAATTTGATTATATATATGAACATTCACAAAATTAAAAAAAAAAATCTTAATTGCAATCTTAAATAGCCTTTTTCATTCCCCCAATGAGGTTTGATTTAACAATTTTCGTTTATTTAATGTTAGTTTAATTGTGTTAGTTAGATTTTATCATAAGTTTTTGTTTCATCTAAATATCACAATTCTATGAATTTAATTCCTCAATCACTTTGAATTTGTTGATGTCACATTGATTAATGATAAGTTAAATAAGCACAGAAAATAGGGTAATGATATATTAATAACACATATTTTTTTATATAATCATATTACAATTTTTAATACTGTTATTTTAGCATTTTTTATATTATGTAATTTTAAATTTATTTTTTATGATATATATATATATAATAATTTTTAAAACATCATTTTCCAAAAAGTATACATGTGCTCTTAAAAATTGGATGCGAATGACATTTATTTATTGTTTTGTTGTAGTGATTGTATTAAAATAGAAACAAACAATAGTGCTAATTGAAGTAATGGGCCTGCAAGCCATGGGAAGGGCCCAGTAATAATTGGTTCAGAATATTGCTTGCAAAGTGATGGCAAAAGAAAAAACCACCATTGTTTTTACATTTTAATAATGGCTAAACAAAAGAGAAAAAAAGAGTGAAGGATAAGGTTTAATGAGATTAGGTTGGATTTTGTTTAGAAAAATTCCTAAATTCAATTAAATGATCAAGTTTGGGTATATTTCAACAAAATATTCACTTGAACAACTCAATCTAAAATGATAAGTTTGATTTCTTTTTATAAAATTCATATTAAACAATATCAGTATATGAAAAATAGTATCAAAAAATGAAACTAACACATGCTATTATATGAAAATTAACATAAAATTAAAAAAGAAAAAAGAAAACAAAAATATGAGATGGTAAGTTTGATTCTTCATTAATTAAGCTTTAATTACACACTATTTGTCATTCAACCAAATACTATTTTTATGTATTATAATAAAAATGTCTTAGAGATTAAAAAATTAAAAATTAGTAATTAAAACTTGATAGCTAAATTAAAATCAATTTAAAAAATATTTACTAATAATAAAAAATATTTTAAATATTAATAATGTTTTCAGTCTTTAAAACAATATTTAATTTAATTAATATAGTTATTAATTATTTTTTAAAATTAATTTTTATTTAATAGTTTTCTTACAAAACAATTTGTTATAAGGTGTAAGTATAAAATGTCTAATTATTTAGCCATCTTGTTGAAATAGAACAATACTAAAATAATAATAATAATAACATATCTCATGAAAGAGTTTGTAAATTACATACTCCAAAACCAAGATTAAGATTTATTATTTTTTTTGTTAAATTATGGTAATGATGTGATATTGGGATGAGAATGATTGGTGATAGGTGTTAGAAACTGGTTTTATGATAACCTAATTTGAGGTGTGTAGGTGAAGTTGTAGATGCCATTGAATGTAGTATACTTTATGCACACTTCATCATTGCCTTTCTTTCTGTATTAGCTCTTCAACCTTCTCCATTACTTCATGCTTATTATAATCAACCATACCTAAACTATAACATGGTAAATTGAAAGTGACAACCATGACAAAAAAAAAAAAATGACTATGGTGTTAGCATTAAAGTAGTTAATAGTACACAAAACTATAATGCATTAAGACCCTTTAGAAATCATATGATGAAATAATTACTTTTATATATATATATATAACCATTACAAAAAGTCACTAAATAAAAACTATTTTAGAAAAATAATTAATCATTAAATCATTAAAAAGATTCATTAAATAAAAAATCTTTATTAATAATAAAAAATAATTTAAATATTAAAAAAAATAGTCTATAAAATAATATCTATAAAATTAATTTCTACTTAATAATTTTTCCATAAATTTTTCATTCCTTTTTCAGACTATAGGACATTAAAAGAACCTATAAAGACATTCCTCCATTTAAAAGGTCATGTACATTTTTTTATTTAATGGTTTCATTTTTCAAGTTTAGAAGTGCGATTCATTAAAATATGTAGTTTTCAATAATATTAAGTTGGTAAAAAAATATTAAAAGAGTGTTAGAGCAAGTGTTGTTGCATCTATGGAAACAAGAGAATTGAATAATTTGAGTTTGAAGGTTACACTTATCATAACATTTTTTGTGTGTAAAATAATACTTATTTTTTAATAAAAAAAATCGTATGTTTTTAGCTTTTTTTCGTTTTGATTTTTAGGACATCAGAAGCTAAAAATAATTTTAAATAGGATTAAATATAAAATTAGTTGTTTTTTAAAAGAATTATAAACAAATATATATTAACTTAATTTTTTTAAATCTATAATAAATAATTACAATATTATTGCAAAAGTACACTTCTCTTTGACGAAGAAAATCCACCCCAGTCCATTGAGTCCTACAAAAAATTGCTGTTGGGGCTTATAAACTAACGGGTTTCGACTCAAAAAGCCCAATTTGACATTCAGTTTGGGTTTAGGGTTTATACTTCTGCACCTTCGTGTTTTCTTCCTGCACCTCAATTCTTTGAAAATGCCGAAAATACCCATTGACAAAATCCAAAATTATTTTGCAACTGTCACTTTTTGAAAGGTGTAGTCCTATCCCCTTTAAAATGACATTCTTATCTATTCAATTAATACACATTTAAAAAGTTTAATTTTTCATTTACACCAAAATTTAACAATATTTAACATTAATATCCAAATAGTCAACATCAAAATGGTCAAACTAAATCCCCCATAGTCAAGTATGTACATAAAGAATGAAAGAAAAAATACACGGTATTTCAAAAATCCATAAAAGTTGAAGATAATAATTAATGTATACACATTAATCAAATAAATAATAATCAACTTGACAATTCAAATTTTAATAAAATAATTCATGCTATATTAATTATAAATTAAATTTCAAAGAAGTAAAGTTTACTTATAAACTATATATAATACAATCAAATTTATATTAACTAATGTAGAAATATAAAATTTTATTTGTGATATAGTTAAAATTAAAAAAAAAAAATTTATCAAAAAATTAAAAAAAAATAATAGAAAATTTATATTTTAGATATTTTAATTCTTATCGTAACGTTTAGAGAAACTATAGAAAACGTGTGGCACATTGAATAACTAATGGAAAAATTAAATTAATGACGCATGCATTTACATCTTAGAAACTTGTGAGTAAATTGGGAAGGGTAAAAGAGCAAGTACCTATGAGCCAATTAAATGTTTGTAACTAGAAGAGAAAAATGAGAAAAAAAAAATGATTTGTTGGTAACTTAAATCATTTTATGCATAAGTTAAAAATAAATATTTGAAGAAATTGTATTAAAGAGTTTCGACAAACTAATTTTGACTTGTTTAGAGTAATCATTTTCTATAAGTTCATTTTATGTTAGTAAAATAAAAAAAAATGAAATTATAATTTCTCCATATACTAAAACTAATGAGCTGATCTATAAATATTCTCTTATATAATATATCTATTTTTTATATTTTTAATTTATGTATAATATAATTTTAGTTATAGGAAAAAGTTAAATTTGTTTTCCCCTTTTAGAAGAGCTTATAGAGAAACTCATTCAAATATATTCTTTTAAATGAGCTAATTTTAACTAATAAAAAATATGTTCATTTTTTCTCGAAGTTCTTATGTAATAGTTTGTCTAAATAGACATTATATTTTTAGTATCTTAACTTTTTTTAATAATGAAGACTTAGTATATAATTATTTTGATTATCTATACAAATATTTGAATGAGTATTATTATTTTTTGTGATAAATGTATTACATTAAATATTCTTAGTTGTTTACACAAATTTTTGCTATTAACTTAATTTGGGAATATTTAATTTTTTAAAATTTGAATAAAAACACTTTTCATAAACTAAAAAATATATAAATTAATTATTTTGAGATGCTCGATCTAAAGAAAAATAATGACCGGCGTGTAATTGATTATGGTAATTAAGAAAATAATAAGTTATATTAAGATATGATTGATTATTAAGTTTATTCTAAATATATCATTTGCACATGTATTCCATTATTACTTGAAATGACGAACTAATTTATTTTTTATTTGAAAATAATATAATTGATTATCCCTTAATAATAATTGATTAACTCTGCTTTTTAAAGAAAACATTCAAGTTTCTTCTCAAGTTGAAAGCACACAAGAGAATGCAGATTACATGTCTTGTGAAAAAATATTTAAGATTTCTCCTGGATTTTTTTTTACTTTTAAAATAATATTTTAAACAAAAATATGAAAAATAATTATTAAATAAAGTGACATCAACAATTTTTCTCACACAATTTTCTTCTTGCTTTTACTCTCAATTAGTCACAACTCATTTGTTGTCATTAATTCTTTTCAATCTTATAACTGGTTTGATGTGTTGTGTAGAAGATTTCTAGACATAATTATCTTTCTTAATAAGTTTTAAGAAAACTACTTTAATTGTGTTGCATATTATTTATGGAAAGACTATATGTCTTTCAAGAATGTTGAACAATTCATATCAGATTAATTTGGATTACAATTTGAGAGTAAATACAGAAAACAATTGATTCAATATAAAATTATATATTTTAAACAAAAATAATATGTTTTTTTATAAAATTAAACATTATTTTTTTTGTTACACTTAAGCTATAATGATCTAATATCCCTTCAAACATCTTTACTCTTGTTTAAGAGACTTTGGTTACATGATTATTGTGACAATTAAGCAATATTTCTTAAAATGACAATATGTTGTTTGTCTTAAGTGAACAATGATATCTTAGTCACATATAAAAGTAAAGTTTAGTAGTATGGTCATACTTAGTAGTATTGTCTTAAAATTATTACTATTTTTTTTCATACATCTTATGACACATAATTTTATAGATGAACAATTGACATTGTTCTCGTGTGAGGGTAGGGACTTAAAGAACTATTGAGAAGATTCGCCTTCTTCCTTCCTAGCCTCGGCTTTCGGTCTCCTGGTGATTCCCGAATGGGGGGTATTTGCATAAGACACTTCGACGCTCAAGTCAACAAAAGGGTTCGACACTCAGTTGTCATAGTACTGTAGATAATGACGTACCTAACTCTTAGAATATGTGTTATTTATATTACCTTAATGTACCTTCCTTGTTGGGTCGAATTAAGGAGTTGGACCGTGCTTAGGGCTGCATTACCTAGCTCCTAATCACGAATTAGTTTTGCTGACATTGGTTGAGCGTAATTGCACTTGAGCTATTAGTCGGCCTGTCGGACGTGAACCTTGATTATACTCGATCGACCTAATGATGGGGTCCAAAAAGTTGCATCCATCATACGATCCTCACCGGTACAAAAATCATAAAAAATTGTCACTAATACAATTTTATAACAATATTTGTGATAAAGTATTTAATGACGACATGTAGGAAAAATTAAATCGCATAATTTGTTACTCTTCGATAATTTATTTGTAATCACTTTTTATTTCAAATACTTTGTAATAAATAAATTATTAAATGTTTATTTTATAATTATTTCTAGAAATAAAATTTTATTTGAAATCAAAATAATTTTAGAAATAATATATAAAGAATATTTACTACCAAAAAATATTAAATAGGGACTAATTTTAGAAATTAAAATAATTGGTTATTATTTGACTAAATTAAATATCATTTTATAAACTAAATAAATTGTTGGTATCTAAAGTATTTTCTGTTATTAATAAAAATTTATGAAATAGTTTATGATATCTAAGCATTATCTACTTACTACTTTGTGTTCCAAATTAGTCTTCTATAGACTAATTTATGATTTGAAATTATTAATAGCTAAAACCTTGATAGCTAATTTAAATACCAATTTATAAATTTTTATTGTAGTCTTTATAATAGTATCTAATTTAGTTAATATAGTGACTATTTATTTTTTGTCTCTAAATTTAATTACTATTTAATTATTTTCTTGTAGTGGGTGTGAAAAATTATAACAAAAAAAGTAAAGAACAAAAATATAGAAAAGGAAAAAAAATAAAGTAAACTATGGAAAATGAAATTATGAGTTTTCTTTATTGTTTTAAATGTTTAAAAGTTTTAATGTTTATAATATAATAAATCCAGGTATTTATATAGTATACAAATTTAAACTACCTTTATTGTGCAAATTTGTTTATATTTACCTAATTTAAGTCTAACATATTTAAAAATAGTTATTGGGGGTAAACATCCATTATTTCCTTCTTGGAAACGGAAAATGAAACTATATTCCAAATGGAAGCACTTAAAAAGTCAACAAAGTTTCAGACACGAGAATTTAACGTTTGAAGTTTCGATAGGGTTCTTTGTGGTTGTGTTTACACTACCAATCCCAACCACACCCTCTATTGATTTCTCTCTCTCTCTATATATATATATATAGATAGATACACTCTCTTCCCACTCAACACAGAATCTGAATGATCAAAAACAAGAATAGAGAAGTGAATATGTCTAAACAATTCACTTTCTTCACTCTGGTTCTTCTACTAAGCTTCAACTTAATGATCCATGCCTCACGTCCAAACCCTTCACTCAACACTCTCTCTTCTTTGCATGTGGTACGTGTAGTTTCTTCTCACTTTTAATTTCATCCACCAAGTTACAGTTATATGAATTAATCCTCGTTGTAATGTATGTTCGATCCCCAATAAGTTTTTTGTGATTCTTTGTATAAAGGTTTTGATTTGTGATTCTTTGTATAAGGGTTGAAACTTGAAGTGTCTCATTTTATATCTTTGTGAAACTTTTTATCTGTTTTCTTTTCTGGGTGAGTGGTTATAGAACATTGGCTCTTATATATGTAAGTCCAAATCTTTTATCTTATCAACAGATGATGAATTGCTGTGTTTGATAAATAGTGTTGTTTGTTTGTTCTTTGTTCATTCTTCTGGTTCTGAGAATTGGCATGTTTGAAATGAAGGCAGAGGTAGATGGAGAGTTTTGTGAAGAAGAGACAGAGGAGTGTTTGATGAGAAGAACACTAGCTGCGCATGTCGATTATATCTACACTCAGAAGCATAAACCTAAACCTTAATGGCATCACACCACTTTCAGGACCAAATACCAATAAAAAAAAAACAGTATACAATATATACCTATATATATGTGTATGTGTGTGTACTTATTTCATAAATAAACATATATATGTTGAATTTGATGAGCTTGTTTTTTGGCCTTGTTTTGCCTGAATTTTGTGTTATTTTTGTATGTATCAACAAGTAAATATATACTTGGCTATGGTAATTTCTCAAGTTCTTTGTATATGTAAGATATGAATACAACCATCCATCACTCACACATCTAGATTTTCTAAACCTGGATTTGTACTTATAAAAATTATAATGAAATAAATCAGTTTTTGTTAGCATTATTGCATGCACTGCATACTCTCAGAAACCTCTTTCTGCATAAACTGCTGCTATGTATTGGTTTCTGGTGTAGCAGTAATGTGAAGCTGAATAATCTGCTGTGGAACTTAATTAATCTAAGGTAAACTGTGATGAACTCTCAATAATTGATACACACTATATATGATGGCAAAATAATCACTTTAATTACATTATAATAATAGAACAGGACTAAATAATTAAAGTTTGATGCTTAGCAAAAAACAAAATAAAATTCAGACTACACCTTAAAATATCAGTCACAGAAAAAGAAATGTGAACACAGAAAGTCCTGGTTCAACAGTGTGTCCTTGGAGAGGTTCAGAACAATGTCAGTTCTACATGACAGAAAGAAGAACACATTTTAAATGAAAAGATGAAAAAGAAAAAAAAGAGAGAAGAAAATGGCAACAATGTAACAGAAGTTTCGTGACTAAAAGGTAATCTAGAGAGATATATATATAATGTAGTGATAAGACCCAACTTGGTGACTGGGGGAGAGAAAAATGCACTAAAAACCATGCTTTTGAGTCAAACAAAGTCACATTTGATTAAGAATATAATGCCGCTTTAATTACCATTATGGATAGAATATATACCATGAATAATGTATGAATGAAAACGTAATTTTATAATTTATTTATAAATTATAATCTAAAATAATAATAAGAAATTTTATTGAACCAAATCAATATGAGAATTGAAACCCACCTAATTAAATTGATTTAGATTTTTTGTTTTAATTAAGTAAAATTTGAAAATAAGATTAAAAAGGGTTTTGGAAAGTGTAACATCGTTCACGTTTTCCGACCAAAATTCAAAGTATGAATGTCATGGTCTTCAGTGTGGTGTGAATTGGTCCCAACACCTAACTCTGTTGGTGGCACAAAAGTAAAAGCAGTGTCAAACAAGGCTGTGTTTGTTTGGCATCACGTGTCGATGTTGTCCCATACATCAGCTTAATGCATTCACCACGTACACAATCACAACAAAATGTGAGACATCACACCACCAATTAGTGATGATGAAATTGGATAACCATGTTTTAGGAGAGGGTTTCTGTGAATTCCCCAGTTGCTTCCAAAACGTGGAAATTAATCAAACTACGTCATCTCATGTGATATATAATAATCACTTAAAAAAAGTGATTCTTTTAAACTCATGCTTACTATTAGATATCTTTGCTTAAAACATTTTATAATATATAAATAGATACAAATTTCATCTTATAAACTGTTTTTATGAGATTGAGTTAGATTTAAAGTATGAGTGATAAAGCGGGGCGGATCAGCCCGTAGTAAAAAACGCGGGACGAGCTGACCTTTTCAACCCACTGACTGACTTGCATTAGCCCGCCTCGTATAACCTGCGGCCCACGCGGACGAGATAGGTTGGCCCGCTAGATCGCAAAATAAATAAATAAATAAATAAAAAATAAAAAGATTGACTGGGCAAAATGGTCAAGTGAGTGGAAGAGTCGCAACTTTAAGTGAAAGAAAAATAGGTTTTCACTCAAAACACAACGTAACTATGTTGTTCCAAAAAAGCACACAACACACCACGCACTCCGTTGCAGTGTCATCGCTCGCTCCGCCTGCGACTCTGTGCGGCTTCGTCTCCAACTGTCGCGCTGCTGTCGCCTCCAATCCTCCTTCATGTTTAAAAAAAAAATGTGAAACCATCACGCATTTTGTATGCGGGGCGAGGCGGACCTATGCGGAACGGATTAGCCCGTTTTATCACCTCTAATCTAAAATTCACTTATTAACATAATATCAAAATCATTTCAAACCTATCGTAATGATTTTTTTGTTGGTCTTATTTGACAAACAATCTACCATCCAGATATATAGTCTCAGATATGTTCGAATTTTTGAATTGTTGTTTTCTTCACCGTGAGATCAATTTAAATATAAATTTATAATGATCAATTTAAAAAAAAATTATAATGATCAATTTAAATATAAATTTATAATGATGAATTTCTATTTTATTCTGAAAAGTGAATGGAGATGGTTGGTCCCACAATGGTGAATGAAATGAAAATAAGAATAGGTCGGCAAGTAGAGGCCCCAAGAGACGAAGCAAAGCAAGCCATGCTCACATATTTCAAAATTAAGTGACCCATCTTAGTCCCAACACAAAAAATCAATTTCTACACAACTTCTATCATCCATTTTTTTTTTTCTCTGCTACACTCAATCATTGCCCCTAAATAATAATACATCACACATACTTCAACATATTCCTATAATAGAAAAATAGTAGTCAGAAACAACAAAATAGAATAAATTAATCTACAACATATCAAATCTAAATTATTTTATTTATTATATATAATAACATATTTTATTATAATAGAAAAATAATAATATAAAAAATTAAAAAACATATTAGTAGTTAAGATTACGAGTGTTTATAATATAACTTGTTTCATCTCATCAATTTATGTCGATTCAAAGTTATCTTTGATGAATTTAGATTTAAAAATTTAGTTTTATGTACATTATTTTTTCTACACCTTTTGAAATGTAAATATATCTGTTCTTCGTGAACCAAAAAAGAAAATGCGCATCATCTTTGTAAATTATTATCGGGCCTGTCTCGTAATTGGGCTGACTTTTCTCGAGACCTTTGGGCCGGCTTAGTCCAGATAATTGTTTTCTGCACTCAATTTTTTCAATCTGCTCCCATTGTCTTACATGGAATGATAAAAATGATTTTTTTTTAAAAAAAATTGAATAACAGAGGAATATGGATCAAAATAAATTCTGAATTTTTAATTCTGAAGTACATATTTGGATTTTCGAAATACTTTTCTGATTTCAGAATCCCTTTTCCATAATTTTTTTTTGTATTCCATAATTATTTTTCTGGAATGAGATTTCGGTTTTTCAATTTTCTTTCAGAATTTTATTTCTAAAACACAAAATTCTATTCCAAATTTTCCTTTCCAAAATATATTTTTAATTTCAAAAGGGGGTGCAGGTAAAAAATCATCGGGTGCAGGAAGTCTTGGCCTTTAGTTCATTGTTCGGTCCAGAACATATATAAACAGATACTATTAATTTGGAATCTTTATAATTTTGTTATTTTAAGTTTTGATCTTTATAAAAACATTAAATTTTTTGAAACAATATTTATCACGGGAGAAATTGTGAAAAGACTAAAAAAACTCTATCTGATGTTGAATATAAAACATGAATTAAATAAAAATAATTTTAAGAATTATAACACTAAATACGATAAAAACTAATTTAAATATTCCTATATTTAAAACTAAAATGTATAAGATTATTATTTCCTTCCTAAACATACTTAACCTGGCTCAAATTTGAACAAAAATGATATATTTTTCTGAAAAAACAAATAATAAGAAAAGATACGTTAATCCTCTATTTTTTTTTATTCCGTGTGACTTTGTATTATTGCTTATGAAGTGACCCTTAACTATTATTTAATATTTACTTAAGCAATCATTCAAAGTTCCTTATTCTTAGGACTTCCAAATTAACGGTTTGAATTGAAACAAAATCTATAGTTTGAATTCCAACACCCATTAATTTTAATTATGATCAAACATCATTTGTAACACAAACTAATATACTTACTTAGACTCAATCCAATTTTGAACGGATATTAATAATGTTTTCTTTTTTTCTCTAATGATGTGTCTTTGGTACGTGGAGAGAAAGTTTTAAAAATTGAATTGAAAGTGTTGAATACCTTTTTCTTAACGGAATGAAATACTCAAATAAGATATTTTAATTTTTTTTTAAGGAATTGAAATTTATAGTCAAATTGTTAGAATTAAACTCAATAAAGGATGGTTTAATTTGACTCTAATATTTTTTAAGAGACACAATATTGTTATTTTGGTCAACTTCTTTATGTTGATCAGCATAATTATTCTAAGTGGTTTTGATAAATTTAAATATTAATTTTAGCATTGATTTAAATTAAATTATTTAAAAAATATATAAATATAAATATTATTTCTTGATATTTTTTTAAAATATTTATTCAAAATTTTGATTTTTTTAACAAATAAGAAGAAATGAAAATGATTATTACTAAAGTGATACACATACAAAATAATACATTCTTAGATCATATAAAGAGGAATTGTTGTAAGGTCAGTATAGAATGAGTTCACAGGACATCAATTACAAAATACATTAAATGAATTTGTAGATAATTAAGATGAAATTTTTTTCAGTTCCATGAATAGCATATTTGAGTTAAGTTTTATTTATCTTATTTTTCTTCAAACACTCAATAATCACGATAAAACACATATATTTTTTAATTAAAAATTTAGAGATGATAAAAATTTAACACTAGTTCTTTGTGGATATGATACTCCCACTTACATTTTTTGAAAACTATAATAAGACCATGATATACTTTTTCAAGTAAAAATATTATTTATACACAATTATTCATCATACTCTAAGTTAGAATTTTTGTGGTAAAACATATATAAGAATATATCTGAGTCCACCAATACTGAAAATAGGGACCTTTAAGAAATGTCAAAGCCATCAGAAAAACTACTTTGAAAAATTCACATGTTGTGATCCTTGGTTGCTTAATTGATATTATCCATGCTTCAATTATTTGTTAGAAATCTAAATATGAATTTGAAATGGAAAACAACATATAAAAAAATATTTATGATGTTATTCTCTTAAAGTTTTAGTTAAAACTAGTGTCGTAATCTCTTATATAATTTTTATTTATGATTTATTAATATCAAATCTATTTCATATCTTCCTCATATCCTCCTCAAAAGATTTAACATTATTATCTTGAAACTAACATTCTGATGATTTATTATTTTGTTATTATTACCTCTAATATATATTTATTAATTACACTATTACTAGGACCTAGGACATAAAGCTTAATATATCAACTCTTCCAGTATCAAAAACATTTGCGATTTTTTTATACTCGATGATACTTCTTTTAAGTAAATTTTAAATAATTTAAAATTTATTGTTGAAAATATAAACTCAAATTAAAACATGGTATTAAAGTGCAATACAAATAAAACTAATCTTTCTAAAAGATAAATTTAAATAACTTACATAGTAAATTATAATTGTTTAAATACTATTTCAGACAAATTTAATTTCACAAGTTTAAGGAAAAAGAACAAACCAATCAAATCAAATGCTAGACAATTACTTAATTATTAATATTTTACTCACCAATAACTTACTTTGGTCACTTAACTTTAAAAAAAAAATCACTAACAATCTGTAAGATATATATGTTGGATATCACATGTTCTAGTCTCATTATCAAAATGGAAAGTAAAATAATCATACTTGTTAGACATTGGAGATTTCACCCATATTTTTTTTTTTACAAAATTAAGATAGGTATCACAATGAAATTTTAACATTTCAACTTGATTGGCACATTCAAACTTCATCAATCACATACAATCATATTAAAACAAAATAAAAAAAAAAAAAAAAAAAAAAAAAAAAAAAAAAAAAAAAAAAAAAAAAAAA
>Ga0123342_1000122_pt1 | contig 94086 bp, 66 predicted proteins | sample Turbeawhitnodule_FD_89960 | JGI IMG/M metagenome (GOLD analysis project Ga0123342, IMG submission 89960) | Root nodule microbial communities of legume samples collected from Mexico - Turtle bean Mexico white nodule | ecosystem: Host-associated > Plants > Roots > Nodule | place: Mexico: Nepantla...
AAAAAAAAAAAAAAAAAAAAAAAAAAAAAAAAAATATATATATATATATATATATATATATATATATATATATATATATATATATATATATATATATATATATATAAGTGGGAGAAGCGTTCACAGGCTTAGCAAGGGTTTAAGAAGCGAATCGGAGAGGAGCAATCAACGGTGGCCGGAAAATCCGTCTCAGCGGCGTCGCACTGAAGGCGATGGCGGAGATGGTGAGACTTCGCGTGGTGTTCGAGGATCGTGGCATGCTGAGTAAGTCAAAGAAGAAGGAAGGATTGAACCGTTGTTGGTTTCTGCTTAAACCCCAACACAGCACCATTTCTGATGTTGCCTCTCATCTGCACAACGCTTTCCGTCTCCACCGCACCTGTCCCCGTGGCATCATCCTCTCGGTATGTCTGCAGATGCATGCTCCATCGTTCTTCTGCATCTTCATGTTCAACAATCATGAAACAGATTTCTTAGAATTTTATATCTCGATTTCACGATTCGATATGTTTATTGAGTTGCCGAGTATATCTCTTTGCCGATTGAAATTTGTTGGACAAGTGTGGTGATTCCGTTTTTTCTTATTGTATTTTAATGCAGATGGATGGTTTTGTCATACCATCTTTTGAGTCTACTTGCATTCTGAAGGATAAGGACATTATCTGGTGAGTTTATACTGTTATTTCTGTGTTTTTAAACCGCATTCTATGATGTTCCTCTCGTTTCAGCTTCTGCTTACGGTGTTATATCAATGTGTGAATATATGTGGTAGTGTGAAAAGAAAAGGAAACACATGGACTGATGATAAACCTGCAATGCTGTCACCTGCGACTCGTGGGTATGAATCTATAGACCTTCCAAATGTTCTTGCCATCGAGGGTCTTGAAGAAGAGTCTGGAGCAGAACAAACCATGTCCCAAGAGGATAACGATGACAAACTAGAAGATGTTGTTTGTGTGGAATCTGAATCGGATGGGAAGGCAACCTCCAAGAAACGAAAAGCTTCAAAGAAGCTCAAGAGCCCTAGGTTAGTTCTGTCCTCAAATTTTGAATTGTTGGTGCTACAAAGCTTAGAGAGTTGTGATGGTTTTTTTTTCCCCAGCATTTTTAAGGGGTATTTTCTTTTCTGAATGTTGTGGAATCTAGTTTTTGTTTTCTTTTTTTGCTCCGGCCAGAAAGTACTTAAGTTAAAACAGGAGCAAAAGGATTTGTACACAGATTACTATTATCACGTTGACAGAACATATTTCAGAAAGCATCAGTACAAAAGTTACATAAACAAAACTAAATCTGATGGGTTGGTCAGTGGTTAGACATCCTAAGCTCACAATACCACAAGCTGAATGCCATGGAATCCATTCAGCCAAAAACTAATCCCGTTTGCGGTAATGTGAGCATAGGATTCCGAATACTACCCATCTGTTTTAGTTTTGTTCATGTAAACTTTTGTATTAATGCTTTATGAAATATGACATGTCTATGTTATCATAGTAATCTATGTATCGATCTTTCTGCTCCTATTTTAACTTCATTTGGTTTTTAGTGCATGATTAAGTAGGGATCTCCCTTTTCTCTTCAGAACCTTTTTTCTTTTCCTTGTTTTTGAACTTTGGAAGTATTTATTTGACCATGTAAACGTTATCTGGGTTGTTGACTTTATTCCCTTATCTTTGACATTCAGTCAGAAGAAGATTAAGTTGTCTAATACTGAAAACCTGTCAGTCATTCCTGAGGAGGAAAATGAAGACTCTGTTCATCACCAATTGAGTATTGTCAAGGACAGGAAGAAGTCTTCCAAGTTATCTAGCGATCTAAATAGGTCAAGCAACCTTGATAAACAGAAAAATGACAAAAGTGATTGTCCAAGTGACGAAACAAGGTTCATTTTCATCACTTGTGATTTGTATGACATGTCAACGGTGTATCTTTTCCTTCTATGATTGTTCACTGCACAGTGCATATTTGGTACTTTCTGGGCAAGGCAACTAGCTGATATAATTTTATTGACAATTTTTTGCGTGCATGTCTGTGATCATTTATCTTGGTTATTTTTTGTTTATATGTTTTTGTTATCATAGTAATCTATGTATCGATCTTTCTGCTCCTATTTTAATTTCATTTGTATTTTAGTGTATGATTAAGTAGGGATCTCCCTTTTCTCTTCAGAACCTTTTTTCTTTTACCTTGTTTTTGAACTTTGGAAGTATTTATTTGACCATGTAAACGTTGTCCGGGTTGCTGACTTTGTTCCCTTATCTTTGACATTCAGTCAGAAGAAGATTAAGTTGTCTAATACTGAAAACCTGTCAGTCATTCCTGAGGTCCACGAGGAGGAAAATGAAGACTGTGTTCATCACCAATCGAGTATTGTCAAGGACAGGAAGAAGTCTTCCAAGTTATCTAGCGAGCTAAATAGGTCAAGCAACCTTGATAAACAGAAAAATGACAAAAGTGATTGTCCAAGTGATGAAACAAGGTTCATTTTCATCACACTTCTGATTTGTATGACATGTCAATGGTGTATCTTTTCCTTCCCTGATTGTTCATTGCACAGTGAATATTTGGTACTTTCTGGGCAAGGCAACTAGCTGATTGACAATTTTTTGCGTGCATGTTTGGTGATCATTTATCTGGGTTATTTTTTGTTATTATGTTTATGCTTGTAGATTAAGAGGAGAGCTTTGATGGAGTAGAAAACAATATTCCTTTTTGTTTTATGTATAGATTGTTTGATTCTTAAGTTCCTCTTATTATTTTCATGCAATTTTAAATCCTTGTCCCTTATGACGAGGATGTTGATTTCTGGAATATCAGAAATATAAAATGTTTTTCCTTATTTTTCTCTGATATGTTGTATAGGTTTGTTCAGCCTCAAGATGAAAGTGGAACTAAAAAGGTAACACTTAATTTCCTTATGCTGTTTGCACTGAACCAAGTTGTTAAACTTGAGATTCTACTTATACTTAAAATTCATATAGATACATATAGTATAACATAAATAAGAGAAAAGAACCCATATAACACTAAATATTTAATTAAGCTTAAATTTATAATGATGGATTAATAAGCATAAGAAAGTCAATAGCTAAACCTATATAGAACTCGTAACTCGCAAGACATAAAAGACAAACAAATCAACTTATAATATTGTATTAGTGCCTAGTGATTACTCCTAGTACAAAACACAACACATGAACACCTAGACTAGACCTCTAAAATAGATCAACCAAATTAAATCATAATCACTCAAGAGATCCTCAATTCTTCTATCTAGCTAGATGAACAGTGAAACGTGATGGGGACCAAGTGAACCACATAAATAGAGCTGAAGAGGCCAAGGAACCAAACAAAGAGTCAAACAACCTTAGAAGTGCGAGAAAAGTGTTGGTTTAGTGGTTTCTGCAACAACTTGGGGGCATGGTTTACAGACGCCCAAAATTTGTGCCAGAGGTTGACGAATACATATAAATGATAGTTGTTAGAGATCCCAATTAGAGATATTACCAAATAATAATATATAGGTGGGTGCAAACCTCACCTTACTAAACCGGTTTTGTAAGATGGAGTTAGGTTTAAATTCTACTTTCTCAAGATGGTATTGAAGTCATTTATAGTCTATCATAGTCAAGTTTGTTGGGCTTATAGTGTTACTCGCTATCGGATCCTCATGTATCCCAACACACGAGATGTCTACTCCTTGGTTTAAGAGGATGTGTTGGAGATCTCACGTCGACTAGAGATATAATCAAATAATAATATATAGGTGGGTGCAAACCTCACCTTACTAAACCGGTTTTGTATGATGGAGTTAGGTTTAAATTCTACTTTCTCAAGATGGTATTGAAGTCATTTATAGTCTATTAGGCTTATAGTGTTACTCGCTATCGGATCCTCATGTATCCCAACACACGAGATGTCTACTCCTTGGTTTAAGAGGATGTGTTGGAGATCTCACGTCGACTAGAGATATAATCAAATATTAATATGTAGGTGGGTGCAATCCTCACCTAACCAAACGAGTTTTATGAGATATTGAGTTAGACTTAAATTCCACTTTGTTAAGATGGTATTAGAGCTTATCGAAGATCTATCTTAGCGAGGTTTGTCGGCCCCCCTTATTCCCAATCTTGATATCCTCAACGTGAGGGGTTGTGTTGGGGATTCCACATTGTTTAAAGATATGACGAAATTATAATATGTTTGCATCCACCTATATATTATAATTTGATCATATCTCTAGTCGATGTGGGATCTCCAACGTCAACAAAGATGTTTTCCTCTATTCTTATTGTTGGTGTTACAGAAAAGTTGGTTTTGGGGCTTGTGTTTTATGGGGTTATAGGTTTTCAGAAGCCCTACATGCGACAAAAAAGAAACCTGACCCAACTTTGGAAGTTGACACATGAAAACGAGACCCATGCAAACTTGGAAAACTCTCTAATTCCACTGATTTTATTCTGTTTTAATGGTGAATACATACTTTGCTAGTACATCTCTTAACTAAAGAAGGGGGAGTGACAAGTATTTACACTTTACTTTTATTGATTTTATTTTATCTTTTCAGTTGCCTAGCAGAAGTGCTCGGCGGAAGAAAGCTAAAAGAAGATGGCTGAGGGAACTAAAGTTAGAGAAGGAAAAGCAGGAAAAGGTAAACTAGTTTTATCATACTGCTGCAGATATTACCTTTTATGAGATTGGATCTTATGAACAGTGTTCTTAAATAGTTTCTACTGTAGTTCTATAGTGCTATTGTGTTGTAGAATTCCTTGGGTTTGCAATCATGATTTTGTTCGCTGTTATGGCATAATGATCAAGGAAAGTCTCAATACCTTCATTTATGTTTGTTCATCTCTTGCATCCTCTTGTCATCTTTGGTGAATCTTGGTCCGGCTAATAGAATTTTTTAGTTTATTTTGGGAAACTTTCTGCATTTGACATACACATATATTTCAACTGTTACGAGACTTCTGCTATTTGCCTGCACATTATTCTCTATATGATATATAATGAATTGTTCTCTTGCTTGCCATTTTCCATGAACTTGACAGCACTGCTTATGGATTTACTAGCTCTATTTGATATTGTTGAGTTATCGAATTTTTTTGGTTAGTAAGATGCCTAGCCCAGGCCACATAATTTGCAAGGGTTGAAATCATTCACCTGTTGTCTTGGAGGTCATTTGTTTATAAGCTTACTGTTCACAAAATGTATAATCATTCTCTGAAAGGAAATGTTCTTCTCTTCAAATTGTCAGCTCCCTCAGACTACAGTGCTTGAAAAAGACGGACCAGTATTACCTATCAAAGATAATAAATATGTTGTTTCTGATGTACATCAACAATCTAGTGAACATGATCAATCTGATGAAGAGAGTGAAGAAGATGATGACATTGTTCCTGTGGAAATTAGACCAGGGCACATTCGGTTCGAGCCCCTTAAAAAAGGTCTGAATGCAGATCTCATCTATAAAGTTTTATGAAGTAGAAATTAATTGCTTTCATGATCTAATATATGGTTAATGGTCTATTTAATGCAGATCAGGATCAGGCAGTACCACAGAATCAGTTTTCAGTGGTTGGTTTGATTTCCCTCAATTAAAAGATTCGCAATTTCAGCTGTGTTTTACTCTCAATCATAAATTAGTCAGTAAATAAGACATATTGTTAATTTTGCCAAAAAAAAAGTACCATGCATTATATTATCATTTGCATTTGAACTTCTGGGTTTTCAGACTTTAGCGTTTGATGAAGGATACAGAATATTCCTCTTGGAAGTGACTTTTGATTGGAAAGTACAAAATTTACTAAACAGCCTTTTCTTAGAAGCCTGGTAGGTATCAGGGAGAGGTGGGAGGAAGCTAACAAGATTCTTAGGATTATTTTTCGACTTGTTATAAATGTGACTTTTAGAGGAATCAATGTGACTTGTTATAAATTTTAGAGCATTTGAACCATGTAATGTAATCCATTAAGTTCTAGAACTTACTATGTTGAGTAATTACTCAAAATTTTTGGTGCAAATTGTATTTCCATGTTAGTCTTGTATTATTGTCAAAATCTTACATAAGATAGAGATTAATCTTCTTGGTGTTTGAATATCAGGAGATATGCATTTATTTTTGCCCTGATATTTCCATTGATTTGTAAATGTTATCTGGATCTTTCAGGAAACATTTCAGTGGAATGGAATCACTAACAAGAAGAAGGGCCAGAAATGGGGTAAAGAGAGAATGTCATTCCATAAGCATGATGAGTACGAGCATTCTAGTCAAGAGTATCCCACAGTTCAAAATGCTGAAAAGGAACCCACTATCAATGTAGTAGATTTTGATAAGTTTCGCCCGGTAACCGGTTTGCCTAAGGTATTTTTCTTTCCTTCCCCCTAACTAATGTGTACTTATGGCAATTCTCATTCTGCTAAGAATAGTTGACAATTAACCCATGGCTGTGAGTTAGAAGTCCTTTCAACTTATCTGTATTCTGTGCTTTGAATCTGTAAATTATGTTGCACGACACTCTTTTGGTGCTTCTTAATAACTTAATCATACACTGCAGGAAGGTGATGTAATTGCTTATCGATTGATCGAGTTATCAGCATCTTTCACTCCCGAAATTTCCTCATTTAGGGTACGTACATATCAATTTTGCTTTTGAATTACATTACAAAAAATCTTGCGTCAGAAGTTTAATTTAATATGTATTTCAATTATGCCCTTGCAGGTTGGGAAAATATCTCAGTATGATGCTAAATCAAACAGGGTTTTGCTGGAACTGGTTTTAGACTATCCATTTGACTTTAAGAAAGAATCAGAGGAGGATGCATCATCTTTTGAACAGTCTGATGCATCCTTTTATCGGGAGGATGGTTCTTTAGAGGTAAAGTTACTTCATTTTACTTATTTTTCCCAATTATTCCATTTTTGTGTCATAGTTAATATGATAGGGGGAAATTCAATATGTCCACCATGGTAAATAATGTAAAAGAGGTGTCTGGTTTATTTAAATCGAATGAATTCATAAAGCGCAGGTTTGTATAAAACAATTAATTTCCATACATCTTGTGCCAATGCATGTGTATTTTATTTTATCATACTCTATATCATGAAGAAGCTATAAAACCTTGACTGAGATTGAATGTCTGAAAAACTTTTCTTTCCAATAAAACTATATGCTGATTGTTTATTTGCTTGGAAATGACTGTTTTCCTTCTACAGATAGATTATGCATCACTTGTGGATGTTCGAATGGTTAAGCATGGCCACCTTGATTCGAAAACTGTAGTTGTTTCTAGGGATGCATTCGTCAAACCAACAAAAGCAACTAATGGTAGCACTGATGGAAAACTTACGGGTGATCAAACTACCGTGGGAAGTTGCCAGCCAGAAAGGGAAGGTCTTATCCCTGCTAAAGGTAATTACACTTACGATTCTTGGAGTGTTGGTGTGTAGAAACATTAAAACATTTTGACGCGCTGAACATGTGGATTTCTTTACAGAAAATGGGGAAGTAAACGTGTGGGAAGAAATTAACAAGGAATTAGAAGCAAAAAAGGCCAAGTTGTCGCAGGATAACGGCTGGAACAGCAGAGGAGAGAGCTCAAACACGCGCTCATGGTCCCATAGAGCCATGAGATGTAGTGCGTTGGGTCCCACAATGGCATTTCTAAGGTCCAACAATGGACTTTAAAGAAACAAGCTTGTACCACAATGTCACCTTTCCGCAGAATTTTGTATAACTATGAAGAAATTACTGAAACCAGCTTTTTGGTATATATATGAACAAATTACCGAAACCATCATCTGCAATGCTGGCTGCGTGTCCTGATCTCAGTATGTTATAGGCAAAACATTTGAAGTCTTATTCTTATAATCCATCTTTCTGATGTTATGAGTTGCAGTCCTCCTGAAACCCAAGTAGAAAATAGAATCAACTTCTACACATAATGAGATAGGATTACTCACCATCTCTTTTAACACAATTTTCTGATAAAGTTCTGTTAGTTGCTAAACCGTATTGTATCTAAGCCCTGAAAACTAACACATGTTACATATAGGTTTTGAAACTTCGTTTTGTTTATTAATGGTAAGCAGCAACTAGTGACAGATGATGCATCATCATTCTACAACACCGTAACCTATTTCTACTAACTTGTACACACCAATTTTATCACATTCGCCTCAATTCTAAATCCTAAACCTAAAATAACAACGTCTTCATTCTCGACCAGAAAATCATTGAAGCCGTAAACTAAGAAAGACAGACTCCATATTCACTTAGGAGCTTTAAAAAACTGTTATGCACACTTCAACTACAATTATAGGTATGTACATAATCTATGTTATTCAGCACGCACGGAATAGTCTCAGCGTGAATGCAATTCTACATCCAACGTTTACACAAATCGGGCTCAACTCACATCCCATTTTCTTCTCCTGTATCTCAAGCTCGGCCATCATTTTACATAACTCTGTACCACTATCCTCTTTATAATTATTTTCACTCTTGGTTCTAGACCTGAACTAATGATGTAGTAATCTGAAATTAGCCACGTTCCCTTGTTTTCACGTTGCAAATATCATCTTCACCACAATATCATCTAAGTTAGGCAAAAGAGAAAAGACAGTGATCTTACCAGGTTCTTGGGGATGTGAGAGGTCTCACTGGCTGAGGATAGCAACATCAGAGGTGGTGGATGACTTCCCCTGCGCTCTGCAATGGAAAGGGAAGAACCTTTCAAGGGCAAATTAGAGTTTGCCCCTTCGAATGAGTAATGAGCTGAAAATGCCTCCAAGGGTGAAGAGACAACTTCTTTGTGAAGTAAAGAGGAACTTTCTGAGAAAGATGCATCTTTAACATAGAAGGGTTCAGCTGATTCAAGGCCAGATGGTGATGGCTGCCGAGAAGACACAAAGGACAAGTCTGACCAATTGGTGGAGGAAGGTGAAAAGGTAAATGAGCTGCCGTAATCAGAACTTGAAGGTGAAAGTGTTGGAGACTTGGAATTGAATTTTGGGCTGCAGCTTATAAAACAAGGAAAGGGATTTGATGTGCCAGGAGGAGACAAAGGCAATGATGAAGAAACACCATGAACAGAGAAATCCATGGCTTCATGACTATCTTTTTCCCTGCCTAAGCTGCTATTTGGATAGCATTCAAAGGAATCTGGTGAGCCACAGGGATGTATAGATGATGGTGACAAAGGCTCATCTGCAGCATGTTGGTTTTCAGCTTCCACAATTACACTGGATTGATCATTGCATGGGGTTGAATCAGCTTCACTGGCCAATCTGGGGGATGTGAGTAATCCACTAGCGAACTTCCGCCTCAGTCTTGCCCAACCATGTTCTCTAGCAGGAAGACAAGTTTCTGATCCAGGATCAGACAAGGAAAAAGGTGGAACAACCCCACCAGCAAGTGCCTTGTGGAAAATCTCAAAATCCAAATCATATGCACAAACTTTTCTCCCCATGTCTTCAGAGGGCAACACTGGTTCTTCCTCCATGACCCCACCTTTGTCAGAATCACCAGAAAGAGCAATCCAAAACCCAGGTGGTTCTTCATCTTCATGGATGCTCAGAATTGGACCCTTTGCCTTCTCATAACGGATCACCTGAAAGGCTGCACTTCTTGCATAGCATGACATCACTGAGCTACAATGTTTCCCATTCCAAACATAGATAGCAGAAGGAATATGAACAATGAAGGCCCCACGAGAGTCAAGTGCTCGTGCACCTGGCTGGTTTACCAACTTGGGGACCAGATGAAGAGGGTCATAGGGGGAATGAGGAGTCATCCGGTACATCCTGAGAATAGAATTTGGACTTGCAGGCATAGCATGGACCCGTTTCTGGCACTGCAAAAGTTGACTGGCAAAACCCATGTTTGGGTTGGTCACAGCCCTTGCAATCTTCACAAACTGAAAAGCATCTTCAAAGCTCTGCCCCTCCCTCCACATGATATAAGCAATTACCAAAGTCGTTGATCGAGAAACCCCCTGACAGCAATGGACAAGGACACGCCCACCTTGCTCTCGAACATCCTCAAAGTAATCAAACACATCATAGAGAATACATGTGATGTCCTCCGTGGGGCTATCCTGCAACCAAAGTGTCCTGTACACAAAATCACCTTTGAAATACTCAGGACAAACAAACCCCACACAGTTGAGCACATGAGTGATTCCATTTTTCCTGAGGAGTTCATGGTTCTTGGCCACTGTGTCACTCCCCAAGTATATGTGCTCAGCAATTCTGGAACACTCCTTGTCAAAGAAGGCCAATTTCTCCCTCTTGAACAGAAAATCCTGGGTGGGTTGACTTGAATCATTGCCTCTGACAGAGCCTCTGGGAGTCTGAGGAAGTGGCCAAACTCCAAGATCATCAGATCCAGCACTAGGCCACTCTTCCACGTTGCGCTTGTTGATCGAAAGAGGCTGAAGGGGTGGCAACAGTGGTCTTGCTTTGCTATTTGTCGGTGGCTTTCGGCTGTGAGGAGACCTATCAGACCATGAAACCGAACGAGAGTAGATTTTCCATGCAACACCGCTACCCCCGGTGGCTTTCTCCTTCCCCTCTTCCCCTAACATGTTGCCGAAAAAGGGTACTCTATAAGATGAAAAAGACAGACACTTGATCCACACCCATTAACGCATTGCTATTCAGTCTTGAGTACAGAAGGTAAAATAGAAAAGGGGTTAAAGTTCAGAAGCGTGAATTGGGAGGTATTTGCAGTTTTGAGTCTACCCTCTTGCGTTCCATATTCCCACCTAAAACACTTGACCCTGTCTCAGTCTCTGACTCTTTCTTTGGTACTATACATATGCATGTTGATAAAAGTGAAGGGAGAAGGAAAATTCGAAGAATAAGCCAGCAGTCAACACAGGAAAAGGTGGTTACAGAAAGAGAGTGCCCAATCTCGCCGTCCTGCAGGAAAGAGAGAACAGGTTGAGGGTCATGTTCCCATGCAAGAGCAGAACAGAACCTTGTCCATAAGAACAGAACAAAAGATGACAGAACAAAGAGTGTGGTTGTGTTGTAGTTTAGTTGGTTGGAGGAGTCGAAGGCATTGAGGCAGAGCAAGTAGCTAGCCACCTAAGAATTCCTCACTATCATCAGTCATGGTCTTACGTTTGGACCACGAGGGAATGAGTCAAAGTGCCACGTCAGGATGAACAATTTTTTATTTCTTTCCTTACCAAGAGCAGTGGCAAAACTGAATTTCTATTAGGATAAAATAATTGTTTGTTTGTTTTAAAGATTATTAGTTTTCTTTTTAAGATTTTTTGCTCTTTTGTTTTCATGTCTATGTAACATCGACATGGATACGAATACAAAAATACGTATAATCTTTAAAATATAAGATACGGAATACAAATTTATATATTATATAATCATAAATTATATAAATTGTTAATAAAGATTTATCTACTCAAGTATGTTTCAATTTTTTTAAGAAAAAAAGGTTTTTCATGACTAGTTTAAAATGATTTGTTTCTTGTTTTTATAATCATATTAAAAGTTTATAAAATAAATTTAAGTTTTTAAAAAATTAATGTATTTTTTCATTTTAAGATTGTGTTAGAACTGACTAGAATTGTCAAAAAATTTGACATTTTGCTAATACGTATCTTGGTGTCTGACACGGATACATCATTTAAGAAGCGTGTCTGAGCCTCATAGCAGATAATAATTATAACTATTTTTAATGATTTAATAAAGTAAAATTTTATATTTCAAGAATAATCTAAATTTATAGAGAAACAAATCTCTTAAAACATATTTAACTATTTGGCTCATTATTTTCCCACTAGCTCCCTTTATGTTTGTTGGTTCAGTGTTGAATCTAACATAATTCTGATTTTTCTCAAATAAAATATTTCATTTATACCTCCTTCTCTTATTTTTATTTTCACTTTTTTCATTTCTCCTCCTCCATCCAAATATATCTTAACTGTTTATGACTAGTCAAATTATACAGTTGGACTTTATTAATTTTTTACAAACTAGAAAAACTAACTACCACAACAATTTAGCAGAAAGATTGAAATATGAGGTAATCTCATATTACACATTTTTTTAAGGATAGAACATTATAGCACCCACTTATAATTATAACATTGATATGAGAGAGAATACACGTCGTAAAATTAAAATGAGTAATCATTGACCATGGAGATTAATTGATTAAGATTCAGTCAGATTAGTTAGAGATTTTAAATTCAATTGTTAATGTGAAACCTGAGTTTTTCTCAATAATTATTAACAATCATTCTGTCTAATGTCAATAGTCTTTAACAAAAAATAAGTGTGAACCATTAAAAAAAAGTGAAACGTGTAAAATGTATTAGTCATTTCAAAGTTACAGTCTCAACCAAGCTCCAACTCTCCACTGCTTCCCTATACTTATAATACAGTCACCTTTTATATATATATATATATATGTATATATATATATATATATATATATATATATCACAATTTACCTCTTAAAGGTGATATTTATTTAATGGTGATGTTTAATTAATTTGAGATCTAAGACGAGTGACCGTGTGATCAAAAGGTTTGTTGTCCGTGTACGTTACAAGAAAATCATGAAATAAAAATCAATTTAAAAAAAATAATAATAATTAGTTGATATAGTAACTACATTAGAAATCATTTTAGAGACTAAATAAATTTTTGATTTCTAAATTAATTTCTATTATTGTTAAATGGTTTCTAAATTCGTATCTAATTAGCAAACAAGATTTTTGCTACCAAATTTAGAAACTAAATATTTGGTAGTTAAAACCTTGGTAGCTAATTAGATATCAATTTAAAAACTATTTAATCATAATAGAAACTAATTCAAAAATCATTTTTATTTTTAGTTTCTAAAATGGTCTTTAATTTAGTTACTATTGTAACTAATTATTTTGGTTTCTAAAAATTGGTTTATATTTGATGGTTTTCTTGTAATGATATATGAGATTATTTGACTTTTGAAGTATTGTTTGCTTTAGAAGTTGATATTTCGTTTTGATATGGAGTATATAAACTGTTATTGATCTCGACTTCTGAGTGATGTGAGATTATATTGACGATATTATAATATATATATATATATATATATAATATTACTACTTAGTCCTAATTTAGCTTGAAGAAAACAAAGCAGATAGCTTATGGTATCTTAATGCATACATAGCATGCACAGTGAAGGATTCAATTTTTTAATGAGTCCACCACCCTTGCTGGCAAACCAATGATATATATGTATACATTAAAGGTGAGTTGTGAGTAGTTGAAGATAAGGAAAATAGTGTAGAATAGGAAATTGGGAAGTTATTGGAAAATAGTGTATGAAAAGAAATAAAAATAGAAAAGGGTCAAAGAAGGTGGCGATGGAAGAAGAAGAAGCCTTCCAAAGTAGCCGCCGTAGAATTATCTTCACAATCACGTCATTACATTACATGATCATCCCATAATGCATTACCATCAATATTACTATTTCATCCTTGCAAAATCTTCAACCACCCCACTTTTGTCCTCTTCCTATAACATATTAGTAAAAATAAAATTAAATATTTCACATCAATTACAAACGGTTAGGTTGGTCGAGTCGAAACACTAGTTACAAATACTTATTTCAATGTCGGATAATCTTTATAGGTATATTTTTAATCGAGAGTTGAAATCTAAAATTCTATTTAAATGTCGGATAACCTTTATAGGTATACTCTTGATCGAAAGTCGAAATCTAAAATTAGAAGAATGAGAAAAATCAATTGTTGAGTCAGTGATAGTTATTGTCTTAGTTCAGAACACAAATTAAATTAACTTATAATATATTTAAAACTAAATATAATTTTAATTTTTCAAATTTAATACTTACGAATTAAAAAAAATTCCTAAATTTGAGAAATTAAATATTTTTTAATTTAAAAGATGAAGAAAACAATTAAAGCTAATATTAATGTTGTTATGAGATGTTTGTACACTATGAAGTAGTGAAAAAAAGGTATAGAATAAAATAAGTTGTGGATAGACAATTAGATGATTGTGAATTGTTTAAGAAATGGCTGTTAGTATTAGTGGTTTTCAAAATATATATAACATTTTTTAAGCATTTGGTAATTGACATTGACAACTTACCAGTTTCATTTTTTAAGTAGCTTCTGAAAAACAGGCCCAACTAAAAAAAATATTACGGAGCTTTATTTAGTCCAGCCCATTAAGATAAGGCCTTTTGGGTTTTGTTAAGGGGGAGATAAGAAGCCTGGGCTTTTACTTTCTGCACCACATGAATACTATCTGCACTCTCATACTAACAGCAAAAAGACTAGAATATCCTTCTCATTGCATAACAGTGTGGGCGTGGAGGAAGAAAAACGTAGGGGTGCAGGAAGAATAAGCCCTGAAAATTAGGCCCAACTGAAAAATATTACGGAGCTTTATTTAGACCAGCCCATCAAGATAAGGCCTTTTGGGTTTGGTTAAGGGAAAGATAAGAAGCTTGGGCCTTTTCTTTCTGCATCCCATGATTACTACCTGCAGTCTCATACTAACAGCAAAAAGACTAAAATATGTTTCTCATTGAAAATTTTATTCTAATTTTTAAAAAAAACTTATTTTAAAATATTTTCAGAGTATATAATCCAAAAATAAATTTTATGAAAGATAAAATGATTATGGGAAACATGAAGAAAAAGTCTAAGCTTATGGAAGGACATTGTTATTGGCACACCCTCCAAACTACTATAATAACAACATTTTCCAAAACATATTGAAACCTTAGTTTATGTACAAAAATTAAATATAAAGCCATAGTTAAAGTATGTTTTATATACCAAATATATTTCAATATAAATACAATGTCTCAGTATACAAGATTTGATGAGTTAAAATGTTTTTATTATTAATAAATGGTTATATATTTTTAAATGGTATGCAAACTAAATCAAATTAAAATGATTGAAAAGATGTCATATCTAACATTTAGAATATAAATTTATCAGAAATGTTCATTGAGCAGTCTTATCAGTGGGGCAGAGTCATTTGATAATGGCTTATTGATGATGCAAATTTTTCAAGATGGTTACTGAATTTGAAAGCTTCCTTGAAATAATGTCCCACTTTTTAGGAAAAGTTTCGTAGTAAAAATGGCATTTAGAAGGAGTAATGAAAGCAATGTTTAGATTAAAGTTAAACATTATTTTTCTTGTAGTATTGTTCAATGGATTTTGCTAAACTGCTACAAAATCTTAACAAATCTTTACCAAACTCGAAACCAAATCAATAGGAAGAAGACAAAGAAAAAGATTACACCTGTTATTACGAGGAAGGATCCACGGAGAAAAAGGATAAATATATGTTGCAATGTGCATTTTTCTATGGAATAAACAAACAAAAAACATTTCGTGTTAACTTTCTGAAACGATTGAAAAGTACAATCCTTGTTACTCGTGAACACGACACAAACAAAATGCGAAATTTCCCATGAAACCTCTCAAATGTGAACATAAAGAACCATTTAACATGTATGAAAAATTCAAGCATCATTATGTATAAAACATATTTTATAACATATTTATATTTGTAGTCAGAGATTAAACATAAAAAAATATGAATTTTTTTTATACTATTAAGAAATATATTAGTCATTATTATAATTTTCTTAATTTTTAGCAGGAGTTTGTTTGTGTTATTCGTTATAGATCGTTATCGAATTATCCATAACATATATTTTCACATACCACAAAGTTAATAATTTTAGCTAAGTTAATAATTTTAGCTTGAGAGGTATTCTATATCAGCTAGAGATTAGAATATTTATTTTTTGTAAATGAATATAAACCTTATCTTATAAACAGATTTTATGAAATTGAAGATTTTCATCAACTAAAAATTAAAATATTTTATTCTTTATAAATAAGTATAAACTTCATCTTGTAAATGATTTTATATCTTGGAAACCAATTTTATGAGATTGAGTTTATTATGATTTCGTCTTCTTATGTATATATAGATAGATAGTTATTTGAGGATAAGGTGGTGTTTTTTTAATAATTGTTGACATAGACTAATCTTAAAGAAGTTGTTTGAAGTGGAAGAAAGGGGTGAACACAGTTGACTTGACCTTGCTAGATTCCTTGTCACAGCACTCTTCTTCTCTCTGTCATAATTGATTTGGTGTTCTTGTTCAAACAATGAATCTGGAGGTACATCAAATTCTCTCACTGTCTCTCTTGCTCTGCTGTCGGTGTTTGTGACCTCCAAATTTCGTTCACCAATTTTGAGCTGAATTTTGCACACCCAAAGTTTTTTTTTTTCAGTTTCCCAGAAATTTATTGGTTGCTCAGTTCAAAGTTGTGAGCTTTTGTCCCTTTTGGTTATTATAGTTTGATTCCCTCACAAAGTTATATATACAAACATGATGTGTGCGTTTTGGAGTTGCAGATAGAGACTTGGACAGTTTTGGTTGCTATTCTGTGCATCTTGGTGTTTGTTGTGAAGGAGTTTGTTATGGGGGCCAAGAGTTCAAAAGAAAGTGGTAGGAGGTATGAGTTTGGTGCTTCTTCATCTTCCTGGGATCATAACAATAATAATTATGGTGGATACCCCCCACAATCACCATATCCTTCTTATCAAACACCTCGGCACCAGCATGCATCTGCATCAACTCCATTTTATGATAATGCTCAGCCAAAAAGGAAGCTTGATAGGAAGTATTCAAGGATTGCTGATAATTACCGTTCCTTGGATGAGGTGATTGGATCATTGCATGTAACAGTGCTTTCTGCTTTTCTTATATCTCATCAGCATAAAATATAATCAGTAGTAAAAATAAGAGTTGAAAGTATTTCTGTGTTATTGTTCATCAGCAATTATTCAATCTCCTTTGATTTGCTTCATGTCATTATCATTCACTCTTGTGTTGTTGGGGGTTACAGCTTACAACATTGACTTGAGTTAAACTAGCACACCCCTGTTATGCCAATCTGAACTCGATTTGGCACAGTTCAAAGGAAAAATAGAAACTAAGATAAAAGGAAGGGAACCCATCTAATTCATCTAGCTCTCTAAAAGGGTGTGTTTTGAGTTGTTCTGCCTGAAATCAGGGTTCACTTTTCTGAGTCTTCTGCTACCAGAATTGAAATATTTAAGCTCTTAAGTAGTTTCTTTATCAGTTGGAATTAAACACATTTCAGAATGTTTACAACAATTCACACACCCTAAGTTAGACTCCTTTGAAAGCTCTTAAGTAGTTTTAACAAATAATTATGAGAGCAATCTGATTTAGTGTAATGATAAACAAGAGATGTATCTCTTTGTTTTATCCAAGATTTTACTTTTTCCAAGGAAAAAGGCCTCTAGAAAAGAGAGGTACAGAAAAACTATCAGTATGTGAGTAAACTAATCTAATTGTGCATTGAGGTTGGCTTGAGATATAAGGCTGAAGCCAACTGTTAGATTCTTTATGCACTTTTCTTTTCTCAAGTTTCAGTATATTTGTTTAACAATTTCTCTATTGATTGTACAAGTAATCTCATGCAGAATTATAGATATATCAGACTAGCTACTCTTGAAATTGATAGAAGTTCTACAACTACATAGAGAAAATATACAATATTTTTGTCCAATAATGAAGTAATGAATATAGGTCACTGCTGAACTAGCAAATGCTGGGTTGGAATCTTCTAATCTCATTGTTGGCATTGATTTCACAAAGAGCAATGAGTGGACAGGTGTTATCTCTTACTCACAATTTTTTTCTTGAATATTTTATGAAGAGTTTGTAATGCTAAATGGTTATATATGTTACTCTGAAAACCAGGGAAGAGGTCATTCAATCGAAAAAGTTTACATGATATTGGAAGTTGTCAAAACCCGTATGAGCATGCAATTTCAATTATTGGGAAAACTTTATCTGCTTTTGATGAAGATAACTTGATTCCTTGTTTTGGATTTGGAGATGGTAATGTCTGAAAGGAATCTAACTACTTTTCCAATGAAGTTGTTCTGGTGTCCAGATTGCAAACATGATTTGTGGTTCTCCTTTGTCTATTTTCTTTCAGCTTCTACACATGATCAAGATGTATTTAGTTTCTTTTCGGAAGAGAGGTTCTGCAACGGATTCGAGGAAGTTCTGTCACGATACAGAGAAATTACTCCTCACCTCAAACTTGCAGGTATTGCATTTAGATATTATCTTAGAAGTTCTTTAATTAGGTTCATCATCATAACTCACAACATTCATGTGACAGGACCCACTTCATTTGCCCCTATCATTGAAATGGGCATCACTATTGTTGAGCAAAGTGGTGGCCAATATCATGTCTTGCTGATAATTGCAGACGGACAGGTAATTCTCTAGTTCATATCTATGTAACACAAACACTGACATAGAATACAACACGGACACATATAGGGAGATACGTATAATTTTTAAAATGTAGGACATGCGGACACAAATCTATATATTATATAAATTGACAATAAAAATTTATGTGCATAAATATGTTTCAATTTTGTTTTTTAGTAGAAAGATGTTTCTCATGACTGATTCAAAATGATTTGTTCCTTATTTTTACAATCATAATAAAAATTTATACAATAATTTTGAGTTTTTAAAAAATTAATGTGTTTCTCATTTTAAAATTGTGTTAGAATCGTGCTAGAATTGTCAAAATTCAACAAATATTATTTGAATTGGATACTTCACCGATACGTGTCCTACAATTGTCATACCAATATCGGTGTTTGATACAGACACACCATTTAAAAGGAGTGTCTGAGTCTCATAAGTTCATATTCTCACTATTGAGCTGAATTTAAGTACTTTTCTGTATCAGTCGTCTTAAGTTTCATATCATATATGAAGTTGTGGTTGTGCTCAGTTATAGGGCTTCAAAAACTGATGCTCGGTATTTATCACAGGTGACTAGAAGCGTGGACACACAACATGGCAACTTAAGTCCACAAGAGAGGAACACAATTGATGCAATAGTTAAAGCAAGGTAAAATTTTTGTTTTCTGGCTTGCAGAGTACAATTCTGCATTCTTAAATTCTCTTAAATTGCAGTGAGTATCCACTTTCAATAGTTTTGGTGGGAGTTGGAGATGGACCATGGGATATGATGAGGGAATTTGATGATAACATCCCTTCTCGAGCATTTGACAATTTTCAGGTTTGGTGTAATTCACTTGTCATTGTTTAACTTTTCATGTTCAAATTTTTCTGTCATACTGAAATGTGATATTTTATTCGGGTGGATGTAGTTTGTGAATTTTACGGAAATAATGACAAAGAATGTAGATTCAACTAGAAAAGAGACAGATTTTGCCCTTTCAGCTTTGATGGAGATACCTTCTCAGTATAAGGCAACCATAGAGCATGGCATATTGGGGTACTAACTTAATATCATTTCATTTCATTAAAAAAAGTATCTGTAGTTATGTAACACAAACGGACACTGATACGACATAGACACGAAAATACATATAAGCTCTAAAATATAGGACACGGGACACAAATCTATATATTATATAATTATGAATTATATAAATTGACAATAAAGATTTTTTTTTTGTAGCAAAAAGATGTTTCTCATAACTGGTTCAAAAGAATTTGTTCTTTATTTTTGTAATTATAATAAAATTTTATATAATAAGTTTGAGTTTTTAGAAAATTAATGTATTTTTCCTTTTTAAAATTGTGTTAGAATTATAAGAAATACAACAAATATTTTTTTAATTGGACATTTTATCGATATGTGTTGTACGAGTGTCGGTGTGTGTTCAACATGGACACACTATTTAAGAGACTGTGTCCAAATCTCATAGATCTGTAGACTCTTAAGCTGGGTTTTTCTGTCTGTTATAATCATAACTAAACTTGAAAATTATATGTCTTCATTGATACAAATAGTGGAAGGAGGGGACATTCACCAGATAGGGTTGCTCTACCCCCACCTCTTTATGGTAGAACTTCTTCCAACATCAACACAAAATCAACAAGGTCCAACAGTTTTCAGCAGAGGCCACCTACACGTACTAGCTATGACAACAGTGTTCACACTGAAGCATCTGCAAGTTCTTTATATGATAACAAGGTCTTAAGTCCATGCCAAACGTCTTTCCTATTAAACTGAGATATACTTTATCTTTCCACTCTTAATGTCATCGTACACTACTAGAAAATTATTAAATAAGAAATCAGTTTTAGAGACAAAAAGTAATTAGTTGTAATATTGACTAAATTAGATACTATTTTAAATATTAAAAAAATTATTGATTTCTAAATTAGTTTCTATTATTGATAAATAGTTTCTAAATTGGTATCTAATTAGCTACCAAGGTTTTAACTACCATTATTCAAATTTTAAATTTGGTAGCAAAAACTTTAGTAGTTAATTAGATACCAATTTAGAAACTATTTATCAACAATAGACACATTTTTTTGAGTCTCCAAAACAGTATCTAATTTAGTCAATATAGTAATTAACTATTTTTTGTTTCTAAAATTAGTTTCTATTTAATGATTTTCTTGTAGTGATAATGATAAATTTTCATTTCTGTATCCTTTAAATAGTCGTTTACACAATAACATGACTTGGTTTACTGAAGGTTTGCCCCATTTGTCTGACGAATGCGAAGGATATGGCCTTTGGGTGTGGGCATCAGGTGACCAATTAAGTTACATGCTGCTGCTAATTATTGATCTTGATTCTTGAATTCAAGTTTTTTCCTTTCCAACGCATTTACTGTTGTTGCAGACTTGTTGTGAGTGTGGAGAAGACCTCCAATACTGCCCCATTTGCCGGAGAACGATCCACACTAGAATAAAGCTTTACTAGTTAGCTTTGCTCTAGAAGTGCTCTCAGTGGAAATATAGCTCCTTTCAAGAATAAGGTTGGTCATAAAAGTTGCATGAAGTTAGAAGGTTACAAAGTGAATGTTCCATTGACATGTATTTGACTTGATTCATAAACAGGGCAGCAAAAGAATGTGCAGAGTTGGTGTGGTTCTTTTCACGGATGGTCGAAACTTGTATGCCCAGTTAGGATCAGCAAGTGTTGTTTACATAAAGAATTGGCCTTCCCCGTTGGTTGTATATATGAAGTTCGTGTGTGTGAAGGCCTCGTGTATTTAAATAAAGCTACTTGTTTATAAAATACTTGCATTGTTCGAAACAGTACTTATCATACAAATACTTATGAAAGTGGAAACAAATTTAAATATGTTACGTAAGTTTGAGTTTCTTAGACCTATCGTGTGCCCCGTTAACCGTTACCAGACCACTTATAACATATGTTTATTACACGAGTTTGTAATTTTGACGAGGATATCGACTAGAAATTAAGATATTTTATTCTTTATAAGTGAATTCATAAATCATCCTATAAATTGAAATCGATTTTATAAGATTTAAGTTTTCATATGTTTTCACACACGAGTTTGTAATTTCGGTAAAAATATCGACTAGAAATTAAAATATTTTATTCTTTATAAGTGAATTCATACATCATCCTATAAATCGAAATCGATTTTATAAGATTTGAGTTTTATAAGATTGAATTAAATTGAAAATTTAAGTCTTAATTGAAACAAACCAATATCAACTTATGCTTTTATTGTACAATCCCCAAATCACACACACAATTACTTCTCATAACGTCAGTTCAAATAATCTGTAAATGAATTCTTCCATTTTCAGTGTAAAGGAACTATTATCCGTTTATGAGAGTAAAATACATTAAATTAGCTCAATTAACCTATTTTCTACTGTAGTAAATATTTTCAATAATTAACATACACATTAGATAACAAATTAGACTGCAGGCTCCTTCCTTCTGGTTCTTGAAGGAACTTCTTATCTTCTATATAAGTCTGTATTTCCGTAATCGTCTTCGTCAATTCTGGTATATTCCGTGATTTCAAATCAACTAAAAAGTTCTCAGAGACGACGTTCAGCATCTTTAAGAATTGAGATTTATATCTTCTAAAGAGAGCGAATCCAGCCATCTGAGAGAGTAGAATTTGTTAACCTTAACAGATTTATACAAAAAAAAACCTCAAAATTCTAGATTGCTTACTTGCAAGAATGCATTGAGTGCAACAGCTGTGTATTGATTTGCTGGGAGTGCGTTCAAGAACCTTGCGAGCCACGCCCAACCTTCTTGCAAGCCGTGGAAATTTTGAACGTTTGTAGTTTCAGTCTGTTGAAACAAACAAACATGGTCAAGTTCTCAGTGAAATCTGGTCAATGTAAATCTCTCAAAATTTGATATTCGTGACAGACCTGAACCAGTGCACCATACACCTTCATGTATGATTCTAACCGCTTTAAATAATCTTCTGTACTTTCCACCTTTCCATCGGCTTCTCGATAACCAATACTTCTGAAGTATGACTCCTTCGATTGGAAGACAGACTGACCACAGCAAAATTAATAATACAGATTCAACCCCAACTTTTTTAGATTATATTTGAAGAATGTGTGATCATTTATTAGAATAAATAATAAACCTTCATCAATGATTAATGCAATAAATTTAATTGAAATATTTGAGGCAGTGAAGAATAGGGACAAGTACGAACTAAAAGAGATTTTTTATATATCTATATCCGACATTGCAAAATGATCGTTTCTGCCTGAACTAAATAATCGTTCTTTATGGAATGTCTACACTGTAGCAGTTACAGTTAATGCATAACCGTGTTGCTTATCTCAGAAAAATGGAGCCAGACCTGTTATTAAGATAAAATGTGATATAAAAAAGGACCAATAAATTAATTTTATGTAGAAAAAGATTTCCCCACCTACAATATGACTTAAAGACAGTTCAAGTTTACAAAATTCACTGCTTCCTCAAAACCACACAACCATATATACAATATCTACAACACGAAGGTACCTTCTTGTAAAGCAGGTGCTTTGGAACGGTATACAGGCAAGCCATGTGAAGCTCAGCAAGCAAAATATCCATTGCGGGTGAGATCTGCCTTGCAAATGATAAATCAATGAAAACTGAACAAACAACTGTTTTTAAAAAAATATCCATTCACTCTATGCTTCTCTGGATGCTAGGGATTGAACATGTTGTACCTGAGATGTAACAAGAACGATGACATAGGCACTTGCAAAGGGAGCATTGCCGGGGTTTTCACAGTACGAAACAACCTGTGAAGTATGACATCAGTTGGCAATTAAATTCGTCTACTAACATCCACAGATAGGTAATCAAATTCCCATTTTTAGCAAGATTTTGTACCTCATTTCGAGCATTTTAATGCCAAATTACATGGATTTTAGCCACATTATTTGATCATCATGTGGTTATGATCACGTGTCAAAAGAAAGGTCTTCACGTGGCTTACATCTAGGCTATACAAAGGTTCAGTAATTGAGGCACGTATGAGGAGAGAAGATTGCATGTTTAATTCTATGAAAGGGGAGAGAGGGAGATCAAGAATGACAACAAGGAAGTTAAGAGGAACATCATGGTAAATAATATCTCTAAAAATTTGGTGTAACTGAGCCAAATAGCATCATGCAGTCAACCTCACCTAGCAGGATAAGCTTGTTTGCTTTTGTTGAACACTATTTTGCCTAATATCAAATTTTAGAAAATATAAAATCAATGAAGTAGGCATTTTTCTTGAATTAATTTACTCGTATATTATTACAAAACCATTCTCAATGCTGGAAATTATATACCAAAGAAAGGCATTAAAATATAACTCTCTTTTATAAGGATTCAAAGCAAAAAGACGGATAATCATAACTTATCGGTAGTATTTTAACTGTCAATTGATGAGAAGTTGACATCTACAACAAATCACTGAACCCAGTTTAATATTAAGGCTATGTTTTTAGTTCTTGAAATTTAGGATAATTCTGATTTTGGTCCCGTTTTATCCCTTAAAATGGAAAGAAAATTATGATTTTAGTCCCTAAACACAATATTTGAAGGACCAAAAAGAATTTTTAAAACTGTTTTTAGTCCCTCAAATTTAGGATTTAGGGACTAAAACCGTATTTTACTAAATTTGAGAGACCAAAAATGATTTACCACAAATTTTAAGGAGTAAAAACATATTTAATCTATTGTTACTGCCAGGCTGTGTTTTAGTAAAACAGAAAGAAAGAAACAGTAACGGTCAAAGATATGAAATTACCTTTTTAGCAAATATCTCAATGCTGATTGATTGAGGATATCGAGGATCATTCAAAAGTTTAATGAGTTCGCTGGCTTTTGACCTACAGAATGTTTGAAAGAGTAAACAGAAATGTATTACTAATACTGTGTTCAAGGATAGGGACTGCCTTTATTGCAAATAAAATCCTTGGGCAGTCTCCGTTTCTAAAAGTATTCTTGTTACTTTTAGGCACAGGTTGAAACATTTCTTGAACAGTTTTGCAACAGAAACAGATAGAACATAAAATTTTGCCCATTAAAAAGAATCGAAGGTACAAGGAACAATACAAAGTTAATAGATAAAAGTATGCATTAGCAAAATTAAATATTCACTTTACCTGACATTGTCTCTTACACCCCTTATTTGCCTTATATTCCGGGAAATATTACCCTCATGACGGGTGTAATCCTGAACAAATGTTGACACAAACAAGTCACATGTCACAATCACAGTATGCTAGCTAGTCAATAAAGTGAGATAGACAAGCAATTTTCTTGTGCTGCAGAAATTTCAAGCCTCAAATATGAAGGTGCATATAAAAGTCATTAAAAAAGTACATTATACTAGAATAACATTGAATTAAAAAATATGACAAAAACAATCTACAAAAGTTTGTATTGCTTATTGCCTGTAGGTTAGAAAACCTTGAGGTAAATATCCCCAACATCTAATTTCAAGAATACCTCATTAGAACTTGATCTTATCACTTGGTTTCTGTCACATAGATCTTTCAATTTCTGCAGTCTCCCCTGTTCTAGATTCAAAGCACTTGCTGCAACTCGATACATATTACCTGAAGATTGTGTATGCCAATGATTTCTTGGATGATAAAACATGTAAAAACTAACAATAAATAGATGATAGATCTAAACATTCAAGCAGAGAATCCAGTTGGGGACAAGTTGAAGTGCTTGTCTCTCCCCCTACCTCCCTTCTCCAAGCAATCCAACATTTAGATATCAGTACACAAAAATTATTCTTTAGTTCATATTTAGTTTCATTAAGCATTTTAAACCCTGCAGTTTTGATACAATAAAAACAATAACATAACAATAATCACGTGAACCTTTTGATTTACGAAAGAAAAATTAGTCATTGAATTGCATGTATATCTTATATAGAAAATTAATAATGAAACCGTGCATAAAGTTATCTCTTGCAGTTCAACACATCAACATTTTTATTTTCCATAGCAAAGCATCAAACCAAGAACAAAAGACGCTAAAGGTTTAAAAAGTAGGATGGGGGAGTGTATGAAAGGAAACTTTTGCAATTAACAATGTGGTAACTGAAGATTAAATAGAATATTCAAATGTCTTAAATCACACCAAATTATGCGCGTAGCCTCGCCAAATGATGTTGATATGACAGAAGAAAACTAATTTCTTTAGAATAGAAATATGGCAAGAAAAGAAAATTTCCAACCTAGTGATAGAGGTCTGAAAAAAGGTATAATCAATATAATAGAAGGTAAAAAAAGAAACTAATACCATATTCCTTGGTTTCAGCATTTGGTAGGCTTGAAGTAGTATCTGTTGGATGCCCGGCAGCTTGTCGGGTTCCTCCAGAAGTAACCCTTTTGGAAATTTCATTTGCTTCCTTAACCGCTCTTTTTTCAGCTTCTGCCACTGCTGCTCTTTTTTCAGCTTCCATTGCTGCCTGATTTCTGGCTTCCATTGCTGCTTTTCTCTCAGCTTCTCGTTTTGCTTCCTCAGCAGCTCTAAGTTTGGCCTGCACCCACAAAATTTGAAAATAATGAATGAAAGGGCATTTGGGCCGAAGTTTCTACTTTCTATAAGGAAAATTAAGAAAAAAGGTTGTAAAGATGTGCTAACTAACCTCATCAAGCCTTTTCAGCTTCATGTCAAATGAAATTTAAAATCATACATGCATAACAATTTGACAAATAACTAGCACAATCAACTAAAATATAAAGATTCAGGTACCTCTGCTTCAGCTTTAGCCTTTTCTTGCTGCAGCTTTTCAAAAGCAACTTTTCTCTTGGCCTCTTCATAAGCTGCATCACTTCTTATTTTCCTTTCTTCTATTTGTGATCTGAGTTCACGATCCCGTTGAACAGCTGTCAAGTGATTATCAAGTGCTTCTGCACTAAAAGAAAATTGGAGAGTGAACAACATGATACTGTTTCTGGTACTGAATTACAGAACGACAATGTTACAAATGAATATTCAGTTTCTAACATGTCTCAGCTTCATACAGGTCCTAATGTTGTGTCTTCTCAAGAAATTGTAACAAGTAGGCCTTCTGTGACAACAAGAGCTAAGCCTGATATATTCAAGCCTATAAAACCTATGCTGCTGCCATCAATACATAATATGATCATAGAATTGAGTCTACCGCAGGAAAAGAGGCTTTAAATAAACCTGAGTGGTTTAAAGCCATACAAATAGAGAATAATACTCTTATGTCTAACAACACATGGACTTTTGTAGATTTACCTCCAGAAATGCAAATAAAATTTTAAATCTAAGTACAATGCAGATGGAAATTTTCAAAGGCACAAGGCTATATTAGTAGCATAAGGCTTTCATCAAACAAAAGAATTTGACTTATCTAAAACATTCAGTCATGTTATCAAACTAGCAACTGTTCGTGTTGTTCTTTCTCTTGCAATCTCTTCCAATTGGCCCATTCATCAAGTTGACATCAATAATGCTTTTTTACACGGTGATTTAGAAGAAACAGTATCCATGCTACAGCCACCAGGCTTCACTTCAAGTGATAAAGGAAAAGTATGCAGATTAAATAAAGCTACCTACGGTCTAAAGCAAGCCCCTAGGTCTTGTTCCTATAAACAAAGTCAGACTCTTTATCAAATGGGTTTTCACTCGGCTAAAAGTGATACATCTTTATTTATAAGGTTGACCAAATCTTCTACAATTCTGATCCTTATCCACGTTGATAACATTATTATTATTGGCAGCTCTAAGTTGGAAATTTGTGTCATCATCTCTCCTTTACACAGGCTGTTTTCTTTAAAGGATGTCATTTATATTACTTCACTTTGAATTAGATCTTCACTTTGTTCAGAACACATTAGAAAGACAATTCATTAAAGTCTGCCAAAATGTAGAAGAAAGAAAGAATCATAAGGCCTAGAAAGAAGAGATGAGTGGGGAGATATTGAAATCTTACATCCGACGCTGATATTGAGTGTCAAACTTCTTATCCAATTCCTGCCTTGTTTCTCTATATTTCTCAACTCGAAGGAGGGAAGAAGCAGAATTCTGAGTTTCATTCACCAAAGCTGTCTCCAATGCCGAAATCTTATTCCTAATTTCATCCTGTCAACCACAGAATAAAACAAATCATGAGTTTGATTCGCAATTTAACAGATGTTATACAGTAATCCACCAGACAAATTATTCAACTTTCAACTGATTAGTCAAACAGGCAACAAATGCATTGACATCAATCAACACCATACCTCACCTTAACCCTAAGCTGGTGTTCCTGCGCCAACTCAAACAAGGAACCTTCTACCTCTCCCAATTCATCCATCAAGCAAGGTCGCACTTCAAAACCAGAAACAATGTCTGAATCGTCATCACTGTCACTGAAACACCAAAGGAAATGCAAACATTACTCTCAAAACACCCAATATAAAGACAACCCCAATTTTTCTAAAAATTAAAAAGATCCATATTGACATTTCCATTAATCAACAGACATAACTTATGCACAGTTCCTTAGGTACTTTTTGTATTGTTCTCTGATCAGAATTATAGTTTCTCCTCTATAACCTGCGTAATCCCTAACGTAAATCTTTATTATGCAAATTACCGAGGTGAAGGCCCAATTCTAATCTGATAACAAAAGAACCAGCACTTACATAACTGTAGCTAAGTTTTTCCCCTATTCAAAATATTTGAATAAACATAGGGTTCAAGAAATACGCACCTCAGATAAAGTTCATCGCAAGTGAACCGTTTGGCGCTGCCAGCTACTACCAATGCCTTGTCTACATGATCATCATCCTCGCTCTCTGAGTCCTCCATCTCATACTCATCGGCTCGCAATACGAAACCTCTACCCTTCTCGAGTTCTCTCCCACTGGACACGCCTCAACCGTCAACACAGTTCAAATTGGCAACAACCACAACAAAAAGTAGAAAGAGAGAAAAGAAGTACCGCGATCTGGTTTTTTCGAAAGGTATAGAACGTTCGGTGGAAGACGAAGAATTAGCGAGCCTCGTCTCCAAAACGTTGAGTTCCGAAACAAGATCGTCAAAGCTCCAATCAGGTTCCGGCTCGGCGGCAACGCCATCCACTCTTTGCGAACAATTACGAATATTCAATTTCACAGCTCCCCTACAAATGCCATACCAAATTGAAATTCATTTCTCTGGATACGAAACAAAACCACTGAATTTGAAATTGCAAAATCACTGAAAAGAAAACAGAATCTACATTGCTCGTTCGGTACTTGAAACGACGACGAGCGTTCAGCGGCGACACCGTTAGAGGTTTGGGAAGCTACACCGGCGACTGAACAACGTAGACGACACCGTTTTCAAATTTTGGGTGTAGAGTTTAGCCGCGATTAGGGCTTGAAAATATTATATTTGAAATCTTAAAATATGGAAGGTACTTAAAATAATTTATCAGTATTTGGATCGAATTTAAAAAAACACATGAAATACAAATTAAAATTTTAAAATTCGAACCAAAATCAAATAAGAGAGGTTAATTTAGTTTGAATTTAATTAATACAAAATGATATTTAAAAAATTCGTACGCGGTTTTATTTTATCATTGAAAAGGTTAAATAACATTTTCTATAGATTATTATAGATTATAAATTCAATACTCAAATCAATAATTATTAAATTAACTTATTTTAGTAAATTAAAGTTATAACAAGAAATTTGGTTTAACTATGAATAAAATTTTATGTTAAAAAATTATATATATTGAACTAATATGATATTAATTTGATTTGGAAAGAAATATGCAAAAATGCTTGTCTTAAACATGTTTATGGGTATAGGAAGTTTTATATTAACCATCAAGCTTTAACATAATAATTAGTTTATTGAATAAGAATAGAGCATCATGATTCATGACAAAAAATTGTATTAACATTGGTGTTGTATTTTTTTTATATGTTAACTTTTTTTATTTATATTTAATGTAAAACTCTCAAAATTATATTTAATACTTTTTATTAAAAAAATCGTGTTTTATAAGTATGAGTTGATTTTATTTTTTTTTACCAATGAAGAAGTTATTTATATTTTTTCTCCAAAATCATCTTTACCATACACTATTTTTTTTAATCATTTTATTGAAGTTAACTACTTATTTCTTTTTATTGAAATTGTACATAAGAAATACAGTTTATTATTAATGAGTGTGCTAATAATACAACATTTTTTTATTTAATTAAAGTCGCGACTCTTAGATTTTATTTTTATTTTTGTGTGTGTTTTTTTTTTTATAGTTTTAAAAAGTAATTTTTTAATAATATATTTAAATATTGTATTTGTTTTATATTGGTATTCATTTGAAGATTTTATGTATTTATAATTTTGCTTGTATTTATTTTGGTCTATGATATGCTATGTGTGTTGAAAAAATGTAATTTATGATTTTTTTTGTGTAAAAAAATAAAAAAAAAAGAAATAAGACTATGATAATTAAATCATTTATAAGTTTTACAATACCAAGTTATTAATTCTCATAATCATTTATAAGTTACTCATTATAATAATTTTTGTGAGAAATTACATAAGATGATAAATTTCCCTAATATATGTTAATAATATACAAAATTTTCCATCTTGAACAAGAAAGACCTTACAAGCATGGAGTGAATGTCTTCACACGATCATAGTAAATAATATAAAAAAAAATGTTCAGAATACTCTTTTGACATATTTATTTTATAAAATTCTCATTTGAATTTGATAAAAAAAATTGTAATTTTTATATCTGATTTAATAAATATCTTTTTATTATTTTGAAGTTTTTGATAAATTTGAATCAATAAAAAGATTAAAGAATATTTAACACCCTTATTAATTACACAGCCTTGGAGTGAAGAGTTGCACTAGCCATGATCAAAGGCAACAAAGTTTGTGTGTTGTGATGTGAGAAATTGAGAATCAATCTTTCCAAAAAGAAGACAAAGCTCTTTTACTTGCCTTATGAGAAGAGAAAAGCATAAGAAAACATATGAGACTTAATCCTCTTTCCTTCTAATAAAAAACAACACTTGTATTGATTTCACTATTTTCAAAAGATTTTTTATTATATAATCTTAATAAATTAACTTTCACCCTAATTCAACCTTATAAAACCGATACATAAAATGAAGTTTGAATCTAGTTATATACTATGAAAATGTCTTTGGCATGATAAGACAACAAACTCAATTCTTCATGATAATAAAGATTTATGTTTCAATTTTATTTTTTTTACTTTCAGGTCAAAATGATTTGTTATTTACTTTTATAATCATAATAAAAATTTATACAGATTGAGTTTTTAGAAAATTAATGTATTTCTTATTTTTAAATTTGTTTTAGAACTCTGCTATAATGATTAAAAATCGAATAAATATTTTTTAAATTGGACATCTGTCCGACATGAACACGTTATTTAGGAGGAGCGGGACTCGTTGTCTCTAGCATATAATCCACTTTTACAATCTCAGGTTGTATTGGAAAAACTGTGATGGATAGGCACTTTCAACTACCTGGTTCGCATGAAGTAACACTAGTTACTTCACAAATCCAAGAAAAAGTTATGTAATACCAAAATAAATAAAGTGAAAGAGGAAAAGAAAAAGTAACAACACATTTTCCTTTTGAAGACCATATAAATTAGCATAAGCATAATAAGAATACTTCAATGGCAGATTAGAGACATGTTGATGGTCCCATTAAAGAACAAAACTAGTATTTGATCTTCTGTTTTGCCCAGATCAAAAGAATATAAATATAGCAACAAGAATTATCCAATGATAGAAGAACCTCGTAAATTTTCTATTGTGGTGGTGCATTTCAACCTTGAGTTCCTGTTTCCTTTCTCAGTTTCAAACATGCATCGTGAAAATCTTATAAAGAAGCTTCTCCTCACGCATGATTCAGACGGTCGTAGGTTGGATTCTGAGGCAATTCTTCTTGCTGTGGGCAACATTATGTTTCATTCTTCCAAAATAATAGTAATTTTTATGCCCCTTGATACGCCCTTCATGCAGTCTCATACCATCTTTAAAATTATTGGTGACAAGGAATTCATCAAACTGAGTGTGGCATAGAAAACATATTACCTGTATTGAAGCTTTCAGATTATGATTTCTATTGGCTTGTTTCAGGTGACTTCTGATTTATATTCTGCTTCCTTTCAGAAGAAGGATATAACTGAAATTGAAACCATTGGTTGTAGTGAATCAGTAGGATTCATCGTCACAAAAATATGCAAGGTACTTCTCATCTTCGTTGTTTTGACAATGTGAGTGCATGCATTTACAGTTATTCGTATGATTAACGATTAACATATCTATTTTATTGGCAGATGCTCTGCAGATGCTCTGTTGAAGGTGATATTAACTCAAGGGTCATAAATTTGTTTGATGTGATAGGGAAGTATAGCTGGGATGCAAAAGTAGTTCTAGTGCTTGCTGCTTTTGCTGTGAGATATGGTGAATTTTGGCAACTTATGCAGCTATATCGTGGTAACAATTTGGCAGCTTTAGTTTCAAGTATTAAGCAACTTCCCTGCAACTTAAAGCCACTGAAGCTACAAATCAAGGCATTGACCTTGTTGGTTGAGACCATGATGGATGTGGCTATGTGTATAATTAAGTTTGAATACTTGCCTCTTCAACACGTGGAGCATGGAAATCATATGTTCCAGGTCACAAAGTCTCAGATATACGAAGCTGCATACTGGATCGCCAGAAGCTGTTTAGCATGTTTTTCTCAACTCAAGAACTTCACAACCAAGCAACATGAGCAAGTGCATGTTTCTTCTCTTTGAGGCTCAGATCAATAGTGTCAAACATGCATAATTCTTTTATTTATTTGAATAGTGTCTCATAATTGTTCATAGTTTGAAATGCTTGTAAAAGAATTGCCTAGGATGATATTTTGATGTATTCGGTATTCACACATTTCAGGTACTCAGATTCAGCAATAATTGCTGCTTGGGAGCTTTCAAGTTTGGCTTATAGATTAAGTGGCACATGCTGCAATCTCAGAAGACAGGTGGATCTGTGTCGGGAAGAAATAGGTTACTTTTCAGCTTAATAATGCTTATATTGACAGGTTTATTAAACAATTCTGGTTTATGTACTAACATAAGTGATTTATAATGTTTCAGAGAGAAACTTGTATCAGAGGCTGTTGGATCTTGCTCGTGAGGAGCACATTGATAATCAGAAGATTCTCACTTTATTTTTTCCTTCCAAGAATTACTTGCCACTGAAAGATTGCTCAACAGAAGTAAAGGTATTATTGTCTTTGATTGTCTGGTAAAGATTTTGCCTTTATTTTTTGAAGAGTTAGATCAATAGGTATGTGCAAGCAACACCCACACATATTTTCCTAACCACAATCACTTTTAGAAGGATTACATTTCTTAATGGCTCTAGTTTTTGATTTGTTAAAATATTTCAAAAGATGCAAGTTGCAAATATATTCTTTCTAGCCTAAGCAATCTTGTAATCTTAATCCTCTTTTATCTACAGTTTGGTGTGTCTGAGCTGAAAAATAAGGTAGTTCTGTTGTTGATCACAAAACCACAGCTACTGAACCCAGTGGATATATTCTTACTTGTCCAGCAAACATGTGATCATCCTCTGAATGAGAGGCTGAAGAAGAGTTATAAGATTGTGTGGCTTCCCCTTCCATCCTCTGAATCATGGACTGAAGCTGAAGAAAGTAGTTTCAATTTTCTATCAGATTCCTTGCCTTGGCATGCTGTCCGGAAACCAATGTTACTCAGCTCAACAGTGGGCAAGTACATAAGGGAACAATGGAACTACAAGGATGAGCCCATCATGGTGGCTCTAGATTCAAAAGGGAAGGTCACAAATTACAATGCTCTTGATATGATCAACATTTGGGGATCCAAAGCTTATCCCTTTTCAGCTTCCAAAGAGGAAGAGCTGTGGCAAGACCAGAATTTGACAATGCAACTTTTGCTGGATGAGATCAATCCTCTCCTTGCTTATTGGGTAGGAGTCTGATTCATAGCATATTTTCATGCAGATTTTAGAATTTTTTTCTTATAAAAGCTTTCTTAGGCATCATTTATGCAACTTAATTTCACGTAAGTTACTAAATTTGACACTGTACAATGTGTCAGGTTGAGCAAGGCAAAAATATTTGCCTTTATGGGAGTGAAAACTTGGTTTGGATCCAACAATTCAATGATAAGATAACTGAGCTCAAACGAGCAGGTCTGCAGCTGGAAACAATATATGTGGGTAATAGTCAATTAGGTGAACATGTTAAGCAAATAATGGCAAGAAGTGGTGAAACGAGTCGCAGTGATCCACTTTCCTTCACAAACGTGCAATTCTTTTGGCTGAGGTTGGCGAGTATGAGAAGGTCTAAACTCAGACTAGGGAAGACACCAAGTTGTGATCATGTACTTGCAGAGTTGTCAGCTTTGCTTAAAATGGATGATAGGGAGGAAGGTTGGGCAGTGATAGGAAGTGGGGGTTCAACTGATATTATTAGGCTTCAAGGGATGCAGGTGATGGAATTCTTAAGGAAATGTTCTGAGTGGGGAGAAGATATAACCAAGTTTGGATTGTGGGGTGCTCCAAGAAACATCCTAGAAACTGATTTTGTTGCAGGAAGTTGCACTCACTCTTACTTTGTTCCCTCAAGAGAAAATGAAGAACTGAGTCAAGGAACTGTATTTTGTCAAGTGTGCAAGCGTCCCATGAAGAAGTTTGTGGTGTACCAGCCATGAATGAGACACATACTATAGGTGAAATGACCTGTGTATTTGTTGATCGTGGCTCGTATTCTGTAGACAGAACAGATCTAGGGAGTGGAGTGGAACCAAAACCAATTCTATTTGATTTTTTTGAATCGATTTTGTCTCTATTTTAATGTAATTTTGAAGTGGTATGAATATCATGTCATCATCCTAACGACTGAGACGAATTACATTTTCGCATTTCATGTGTTTTTGTTTGTATTTCTGTTTAGTGAAGACATTCACCTATAACAATGATACATTTTTACAGAACTAATCTTTGGAATTCATGCGCATATTTTGCATATCAGCTCATGTTGAGAGGTCTTGTTGTAGCCTAGTCAAGGAGTAATAGGCCCCATTTGATCCAATTCTCAATAGCTCTGAGTGCGACCCTTGTTCCACCACCTTCCCATTTTTAATCACAACTATGGAGTCAACACTTTGTATTGTTGACAAACGGTGAGCTATAACCACACATGTTCTTCCAACCATCATTTTCTCCAATGCCTCCTGCACCAGATTTTCTGACAGACCGTCTAGAGCACTTGTTGCCTCGTCTAACAGAAGGATTGAAGGATTCTTTAGTACTGCTCGAGCAATTGCTATCCTCTGCTTCTGCCCTCCTGATAGCTGCACTCCTCTTTCTCCACAGTAAGTATCATATCCATCTTTCATTGAACTACATCACTTAAACTGTGTTACTAAAGGCAACAATGTTTTCTATGTTCTTATTGCAAAGAAAGGTTAAAAAGAGTAAATAGTACATGAATTCGCATAGAAATTACAAAGTGTCATGTATGTTAAGTTCATTGGCTTTTACTTGCAATAGCAAATCACTTAAGTTTGCTGATAGAGCAGTTATAACTTATGATTATAACTGGTAGAACAGTTATAACTGATAAAACAATTACAACTAAAAAAGTAATTACAACTGAACATCTAAAATATTATATGAGATCATATTTATCATCTAATAACTTTTACTGTAATGGTCTTAAATGTCATGCTAACAATGATTTCTGATTGGTTTAGTGAACAAATTTTAACAGGCTCAAGGCATTGAAATTACTTCTATTTAAAATAAAAAAGAGCTAGAGTCTACCTTATAAACTCATGAGCATTTGAAAGACGTGTGGCCTTTCTTATTTCATCTTCTGATGCATCCTTTTTCCCATACACAATGTTGTCACGTATAGTTCCTGCAAAGAGAGTTGGCTCCTGACTAACCAAGGCAATATGTGTTCTCAAACTTCTCAAGTTAAATTCCCTTATGTCACAATTGTCTATGGATATGGATCCCTTCATGGGGTCATAAAATCTTTCGATTAAGCCAATGATGGTGGATTTACCCGAGCCACTTTGTCCCACTAATGCAACTGTTTTGCCAGCTTCAATATCAAGATTGAGGCCCTTGAGAATCATTTGCTCTGGCCTTGTTGGGTATGAGAAAAAAACATCTCTAAGTTTTATATGGCCCTTCAAAGTATTTTTACACTTTCTATGCCTAGGATCTTCTGGTTCAATCTCACTTTTCCTATCAAGTATTGCAAATACTGAACTAATGGCTCTTCCACTTTTAGCTATGTCAGAAGTTGCACTTGCTGTCTCTGCAATTTGCCTACCAGTGCCCATCAAAATGAGGAAAACTTGCAAAAGATGTTTAGATTCCACCAGCCCTTTATTCAATAACCGGCCTCCATACCAAAAAGTCAAAGTTATAGATGCTGTTGTTACAAAATATGAGACTGACAAAATGGAACCTGAAATCCATGATTGCTTGATGCTTTCCTTCTTAGGGCCTTCCATAGAAGTTCTGAACAAGTTCAAAATCCTTTTCTCAGATGAAAATGCAGCAATAGTCCTGTGGTTAACAGTAGCTTCCATTGCCAATTGACTACCTTCTCTCTGAGCCCTTCTTGCTTTTCCTGCCATATTTTTCATGAGAATGTTTTTTGAGTAGAAACATGCAATGATCAAAGGCTGCATTGCAATCATGACAAGAGCCACCCTCCATGTGACAATTAAACTAAGAACAAAAGCCAATAAAGCCATAACAGAAACATTAACTAACAATGACATTCGTTCTGCAACAAGGGATCTAACCAAGTTGGCTTCAGTTGCCAAACGAGCACAAATTGCTGCACTGCCATTCTCCTCTTGGTCAAACCATCCCATCTCAAAAGTTAACACCTTCTCTAGCAAATTTTCTCGCACCCTTTTTAGCAAACTCTCCCCCATAATGGTAAAATTGTAATGCTGAAGGAGGCCTGAAATGAAGTAGACAACAGCTATGCAGCAGAAGATGGAGGAGTACAACCTGATTTCTGATTTGATGCGAGAGTCATCTTTTATGAAGTAGACAGATGCAACTATTCCCAAGCAATAGGAGTAAATTGGTTGGCATATTCCAGAGCCAATGGCCCCTAAACACCCAAGCAAAGCATGTCTCCACTCAGGGGAATTCATTCTTAGTAAACGCCATTGGGAGAAGTTTGTATGAGAAGATTTCTCAAAGTTTTCCATGTTGTAGTCATCAAAGCTAGAGTCTACAACACTGATTGAATATATGGGACTAAATGGCTGTGTTGAGCTAAATGCATGATGAGTTGGGCTACTTTGCCATCTCGAATTTTGGCTTCTATGTGTACCGGTAGAGTTCTGGTTCCAACCCACAGTAAGATTTTCCATAGCTAAGGGACTCTTGTTTATTGGATGCAGTGCAATTTCGTTTTGACTTGTTGCTTGTTGAAGCTGTAGCATTTTTCTGTAAGCCCCTCCTTTCCCATTGTTCAGTTGGAGTAATTCATCATGGGAACCACATTCAAGGACTCTTCCTGATTGAAGAACTACTATTGAATCAGACTTGCGAATTGTTGAAAGGCGATGTGCTATGATGATTGTTGTCCTGCCTCTAGAAGCCTTATCAAGGGCCTCCTGAACTAGTCTTTCGGACTGTGAATCCAAAGCACTTGTGGCTTCATCAAGTAGTAGGATTTTGGGTTCTCTTATTAAAGCCCTTGCAATGGCAATCCTCTGCTTTTGCCCTCCAGACAACTGAGCACCGAATTGTCCCACCTGAACAACAAATTGAAAAGTCCTAAGCAATCAAATTGAACAAAATAAACAATGTATGTATAGTACAGTACAAAAAGTTTAGATGTTGTCATCGAATTACAAAACTAATATGCATGACCATTTTTTTTACTTTGATAATAATTGCCTCAGAAGTCTTATCTATCAAGATTTGTACTTAGTTATCAGTAAAAGCTTTTATACTCAAGGCTCATAAAATTATTGTCTAGTTAGGATCTTGCTGATAAAAATCAAAGTTATGAGAAGTATGGAATGGGACAGAACTCGTAGCTTACTTGAGTTTCATATCCATTAGGAAGTTTGACAATGAAATCATGTGCATTTGCTGCCTTTGCTGCGCTTATAACTCCATCCATTGAAGCTCCTTCCTTGCCAAATAGAATGTTCTCCCTTATGGATGTTGCAAAGAGAATTGGCTCCTGATTTACCAGTCCCATCTGGGACCTTAACCACTTAGGATGCAGTGTCTGTATATCATATCCATCAAGCAATATCTCACCATAAACAGGATCATAAAATCTTTCAAGCAAAGAGATTATAGTAGATTTCCCAGAACCACTCCCTCCAACTAGACCCAGTGTTTTACCAGCCTGCACTTTCAGATTGAGTCCTTGGAGAATCAGTGCATCTGGCCTTGATGGGTAACTAAACTCAACATCTTGAAATGTGATTTCTCCTCTTGCATGAGTTAAGACCTTTCCTTTTTCTATATAAGAATTTATGCTTGGCACTCGATCAATCATCTCAAAAATTCGGGTAGAAGCTATGGTTGCCTCTAATATGAAACCAAGATTTGGGAGTGCACTCATCAGAGACCTGTCCATTTTAAAGTTAACAGACAAGGAAATTAGCAAATGAAGTCCCATGAACAAGAGAAGCACATATTTCTCCAATTCAACATTAGTTAAACATCATATAAATTCATTTTCCTTTTAGTTTTTGGATTGGAAGTGACATTAGTTCACTTATGAGTAGGCTCGTGAATATATAAGGGACCCACACTTATTTTGTGTCCAACCATGTTATTAGACTATTTTTTAATGTGTTCAACAAAGTTTCTGCATTTACATCTTATGTAGCATAAACACTGATACGGATACATACATGTAGATATATATAATCTCTAAAATGTAAGACACGAAGACACGGATCTATAGATTATATAATTGTGAATTATGAATTATATAAATTGACAATAAAAATCTGAGTATGTTTCCATTTTTTTTAGCAAAAAGATGTTTATCATGACTGTTCAAAAGTATTTGTTTCTTATTTTTATAATCATAATAAAATTTTATACAATAAGTTTGAGTTTTTAGAAAATTAATGTATTTTTCTATTTTAAAATTGTGTTATATCCGTGCTAGAATTGTCAGAAATTCAATAAATATTTTTTAAATTAGACACTTCACCGATACGTATTCTATAAGTGTCGTATGAGTGTTGATGTCTGATATATATGTCTGACACGGACACACCATTTAAGAGGCGTGTTCGAGCCTCATAGCAGATATCAACATGTTCTCCCAATAACCTGTTAAAGTTTGAAAAATTATTGATAATACTCACAGTCCTCCCCAAATGATGCATATTTCAGCACAAAACACAGGGCCACCACTTTCTCCTTTTGTCCTGACAAGAACACTACCAACCCAGGATTGGAATGCCCAAGTAGCATATAGCAACCCAATGCTACCGATTATCACTCCCTTGATTTGACCTTGTTTTATGCCAATCTCCATACTTTTTTCAAGACCCAAGTTGAAAGCTTTTATTGTTTGCTTCTCACCCACATATGAATAAACAGTGCGTATTGATGAGATTGCTTGTTCAGCTATGCTGCCAGCAACTCCATATGCATCCTTCATTTTATTTCCCAGCTCTTTCATGGCCTTCCCAAATATGATTGCCGGCATGATCATCATGATTGAAAATGGAAAAGCAGCCACTGCAAGTCTCCATGAAAGGAAGAGTGCCACTACGAAGCTAGAGAAAAAGGCTGAGAGGTGACCCAGACAATTGGGCACCTGCAACAAACACACATAAATGATTTACCACTAAGAGTTCATCAAAACAAGGTGGAAGGTTCTATAAATAATTGAGCATGCATACCTTATCAGCTATGGTATCTTGGATTGTTTGAGCATCAGAAGTTATGGTGGCAATAACTTGGAATGTTGTGGAATCAGTTTGCTTGTCGAAGAAACCAACCTCTTGCCTTAGGACTGATTTAAGATACTCAATTCTCATGCGGGAAGTTTGTCTCTCTGCAGTTCTTGTCCAACACACCCCTTCTGCAAAATAACAAAAACACATGCACTCTCTTGAAATCAATATTCAACTCTTTCTGTTTTTTTTCAACCAATATTGAGCTCTCATTACATCAGACTTTAAGTTTAATCAACCTCATAAAAACAGCTTATAAAATAAGGTTACATACTCTAATCTATGAAAAAAAGTGGAACATGAATTCTGAAAATTTGAAAAGGGGAATAATTACTTTAGCTGTACAAGGTTTTTTTCACATAATGTTTTACACATATCCATGATTTGCTACACAGTAAAAAGCACAAAGTTCAAAAACCCTAGTTATCATTAACAATGGAAACCAAATATCTAGAATTGCAGCAGTGCTTACCTATAAAGGAGGATAAAGCAACCCCAATTGCAACACCAAGCAGCCTTAGAGCGTACTGAAAGAATGATGACAGAACTTTGTCAGAAGCAAATGAAAGATTTGGAATATAAAAAACTCTATTCATGCTGTAGAATGCCATCATAACTAACAGCAAGAGAAAGTAATGCAACCATGGCTTCAGTGATGACCTCACACACTAATTACCTTGTCTATAACATGGTTGGACACAGAATGTTCAGATCCACCTTCATAATCATCTATCAAACTGCCAAGAACAAGCATTGTCATAGGGGTTTGTAGGCCACCCCCAATGCAACCCAATGTCCCAAAGAGTAACAGAAATTTGTCCACTCCATCTGCATAACGAAAGAATGCACCTTTGCTACCCATATCCTGGTGGGATTTCTATGCATGCCACAAAAATCTTAACTTCTTCAACACCTTATTCTGTATAATACCTATCTTTGAACTTGTTTTTAAGTTATTGTAATTTTCTATTTAGAATTATGGCCACATGGATTGAGCTACATACATGATTTTAACATTTGCCGGCTGCATTTGTTTTCTAATTGCGGATTCCTCAATTAATCCCTTGTCACTAAGAGACATCATGTTATAGTTTGATTGAACAAGACACTAAGATTATATTATTTTTGTATAGTTTTAATCACTAGGGACACATATAATGTCCACACACGAAAGACGAGGAAGATGGGTTACAATTCTGCATAATTTTTGTTAATTAATAGAGTAGGAAGATGAGTTAGAATTCTGCATAATTTTGGTTAATTAATAGAGTGCATGTAACATCACTAAATTCATAGTACGTCATGTTAATCATACGAAAATAACCATTATTTTTTCACTTTTTTTTCACTAATAATCTAATCAATCTCACTTACACTTTTGTGTTATGCATTTCCTTTAGCTTGGAATGATGAGAATAGAAAAAATTAAACTACATAGGAGAAATGAAAAAATAGGTTAATGTGTCCATTGTGGGAATAATAAAATATTTGTTACCATAAAAATCTCTAACTCCTAGGCAATAAGAATCTTATGAATATTTTGTTCTAAAAAAATTGTTTTTGGAAGTGCAGGTAAACTAAATCACCTTGAATCTAAAGAACATTTAGGTGCTGTTTTAAAAACAAAAATAATATTATGAATTCCATAGAAAATATTAATAGTTTTTGATACATTCTTTATTTATTTAATCGGTTATTAATTTACTCTAAGCATGTTTTTAATATTTATTGATTAAGTATGACCTTGAAAAAAATGTATCATGGATTTTGTAAAACGATAAGTAATTTTAAATATACTTTTCTCGAAAACGTAATATATAAATTAAATCTTTTGGGTAGCCCTCAGTTTTGGGTTGAATTTTTTGAATTTGGTCATCGAATACAATGAACAGGTTAGGTCATTTGTTCTGATTTTTAAAGTTGTGAATTGAATTTGTTGGTGAGATATTTAATTTTATTAAAATCACTATTTAAACTTATATTTTTTTATCCATAAAAATTAAATACATGTTAAAAAATTTAGAACAACAGTGAGTTGTCGTACTTTGTGACAGAAGTAGATTCTCCAAAAACATCTATAGCAGGGGTTTAGAGAAGAACTAAATGGATTATGGATTATATAAATAAAAGTGATTAATTAGAATAAGGTTTTCTACGAAGGAAGACGCATAAAAGAGAGGGTGTCCGTACAAATGGTGTTTCCAATGAAGTTCAGTGTCCAACTATATAAAGACAAATGTTTATTAATTAAACATTATGATACTATTTCTACTGAAAAGTTTTAAATTTATAATATAATTTGTTATATAATTGTTATGGGATCATTTATAAATATATATGAACTGGTTGGTATTTGACGAGTTAGTCTCGATGATCGACCATATAAAACATATTTCAAGACACTTAATAAATGACATCAATGACAGTTATGAGAATTTTTTTGAGTCATGTCGGGATTATGCGGATAACATCTCTTCAAATATACAAACATATTCATATACCAATATACCTCCCTATAAATCTTATAAATCAGGGAGCACATTACACATCAATGAACAACTGATATTCAGTCTATCACAAGTGTCAGTGACTAAACACTATAAAAATAAACTCTTTGCAGAGTTTAATCAATTTACAAATATACACTCTTTACCCAGATTACTTACTTGAGTATCGAAGTACTTTTTCATATCAACTTCGACTCAACGTTAACAATCAAGAGAAAAAACTCGAAGAATAGAACGAAGAGACAACCGACACGTCAATAATTGTACAACAAATTTCAGATAATATTTAACTCACTTTGTTTATGTAAGTACAATATAATTTTACGTATGAATTAATAGTAAAAAATAATAATGAGAAGGTGTATTGAAAATTCTAAATTAACTAAAAATTATATACAATATATAGGTGGAGAGACTTATTTTATGAGTTAATTATTTTACAGTGTTGAGATAAATTTCGAATAATATTAGATATTATATATAGTTTAAAAATTTGTGAAAGAATTAGACATAAACCGAAAGGTAGAGAGAAACGTATATTTATGTAAAAAGTATTTAGTTAAAGGAAGTGATACGTGTAAGGGGGCAACCGTGTGACCTTGATTGCATCGAAAAGTACATCCACCACCACGCATGTCTTCTCCTCATTACTAACAAATAAACAACCAACCATTTTAAACCCTAAACCAACATCTATCTTCAAAAATTAATACCTTTTCTTCTCACTATTATATAATTTTAAAAATGTCTTAATATTCAAAAGAAATTCCCATTCATCCACAATTTACAAATTTCTTCGTTACAAGAGAAGTTTGCATCGTGAGAGCTTGTGTATGAGAAAAATATTATGGGTGGTTCGATAACAATGTTTTCGTCGGTTGACCTGGGTCGTTTTTATGTGTGACTTGTCTTCACGAGCTAGGGCACCTTCGTTCTGCTCCGTTTGTAAGTACCTGAAAAGAAGTGAACAAAGGGGCGTCCTCGCGGCCGTTTGCACTCCGACGATCAAGTCAGCTAGTGAGAAACATCAGAGGGTGACACATGAGTAACTAGTACTGTGTTGCCCTAATTGTCTGTGCGTACAGTGAGTGCATCGTGAAACAATTAGGGTTTTCGTGACTCTGTGTCAACTGTGAGAATTATAGCGTGTGACAGGATATATCCAACAAACATTCCTTAGAATAGATTTCAAATGGTTTTGATACTATATTACGAAGTGAATTTTAAGTTTAACTCAATCCCATAAAACTGGATGAGGTTTGCATGCACTTATATACAATGAAATATTTTTATCTAGATGTGGGATCTCCAACATTATATAAAATTGATAATAAAGATTTATGTGTATAAATATATGTTTCAAATTTTATTTTTGCTAAATTTTTTATTTTTTTTAACAGAAAAATAAAATATTTGTTCCGTTAGAATAATGAAAGTGTGGGAGTGGGTACAGAAAAAGTCATATAAATTCTAGAATTTAAAAAAAAATATGTGTTTTGAATATTTTGGATTGAGTTGGAAATAATGTGCAGTTAATGTGAGAAAGAGAGAGAGAAAGAGAGACAGGATACGAGGTTTAAGATGGGAAGGGGAGTGACGTGGGAAGCATCAGGTGGTCCAGGTGTCAAAACCCCAGAGAATCAAATGAGGAAAAGAACAGGTGAAAAAATCTGACAGAGATGTGAAGGTGGTGGTGCTGTTGAGTTCTTTCTCTTTCTTTTTCTTCTGTAACTGAAAGCTACACAACAACATTAAATGGCTCCCTTCTTTGTCAAAAATATCATGCTCCACGTTCACCACAACACAAACAAAAAAACACCACACTACTAAGGATTTTTATCAATCAAGTCTAACTTATCACAAAAAATTATTAAAGTAAATAAATTTTAATAAAAAATAATTATATTATTAAAAAATTGTCTTATTACTTTTTAATATAATCAAATTTCAAATTAAAGTTATATCACCTTTTATTTGTAGAAGTTGTCACCTGCTGAGACTCGGACATGTCTTTTAAATAGTGTGTCGGTGTGTTTGTGTTGACACACACGTATCTGAAAGAGAAAAACAATTTTTATTTAAGTCATTATATTAATGAGTAAGTTTAGTTAGAATTCGTGAATTATTATTATTTCATGTTTAAAATATTTACTATCTTTTTACATTAATGATATAAGGGTCATTGATTATTACTTGTCTTATCAATAGTTGATAAGACTGTTGACTGTTGTATGATTTTGTTCCCTATGCAATAAGTCATTCACATATATGAAAAATATCATTGATAAGTATATTATAAACTTAATTTCACATGTTACTAATTAAACATCTACTAACACGGTTTTTTTTGTATCAATCAATTCATGACGTGAATATAACATCCTAAAATATTGATCTATTTCAAATTTTTAAAATCTGAAGTGAATGACACTAAAAGTTTGTAATTTTTGTCATTCTCTTTTGATATTGTACTCATAAAAATTGGTGAAATGTCTAATTCAAAAAATATTTTTAATACAATTTAAAAAAAAAATACATTAATTTTCTAAAAATTCAAATTTATATTATTCAAGTATATATATATATATATATACTTTAAGTAAACGGAATATAGAAATAGCCATCAATGCCCAAACCACAGTTTTCTATTTTATTTTACCTAAAAAAGGCTCTTGATTTTTTTAAACAACAATCTCATTAAGAAAATTCAAGTTAAATTAAAAATGTTTATATATGAATTACTGTTAATTCGAATAGGTATTTGCTTTTCCAGTTTCAGTTTTAATAATTTATTTATAGATGCAGCAGATCTTAAGAGACCAATAATTATATTTTAAGAAAATGTTAATTAATTAATTAATTTATTTATTTATTTATTTACTCGAGGCGTAATAAGCAATAAATTTTAGGTTTGTCAGCAAAGTCTTTTTCACGATTCACAGTGAAAAATTAAATCTCTGCAAGCATAATAAAAGACCCAGCTATGCCAACGATTTGACAGTCATGTTTTCACTGTATTAAATAAAGGTAAACCTTTATTTGGTACTAAAAGAATTTGAAAAACTAAAAAGGAAGAAAATAAAAAATAATCTTGCAATTCATAAAACCCATTTTGTATTTTGGTACTAAAAGAATTTGAAAAACTAAAAAGGAATAAAATAAAATAAAAATTTTCAATTCATAAAACCCATTTTGTATTTTCTTTAGTTCCACCAATTAACATCTTCAATTTTACATAATTCTATCTTTTTCTGTTCGTTTAACTTAATTTCTTCTCTACCAAACATTAAAAACTAGCTCATTTTTACCTTAGACTTAACACAAACTACAAAAACTTCATTAAATAATAATTAAAATAAAATAAAATAAAATAAATCATTACATTAACTAAATTTAATTTTAAATCTTAAACTCTAACCAAAAATATTATTTATATTATAGCAATTTCTGTGTCTCTATAATGATTTCTAATAATAATTAATTATTTTAACTTTTAAAATTAATTATATTTTGATAATTTTCTTATAATACACCTACACAGATATAATAAAATTAATTTAATTTGATGTTCTTTTTAGTGCACATACACGAACGTAGTAAAATTAATTGTAATGTGATGATTTTCTTTTTAGTGCACAAACACAAACTTAGTAATTGTGAAAAACAAACAGCTATGGTTTTCTATGTTGTCCATGGTTGAGGTTTCTGTGTTGGTAAATAGTTCATTCCAAAGCAAAGTAAACACACTGCATTTTAGTAGCAGAAGCTAGAAGGGAACAGAAGTGATTGAAAGAGCAGAAAAAGAAAGGTAAAAATGAAATATCACTGGAAAGAAAAAGAAAAGAAAAAATGAAGAAATTGGAGGAAAGGTGAGCAGTGAGCAGCAAGAGGTTCGTAGGTACGAACACGAAGAGAAAGAGAGAGAAAGAGAACACAGGTGTGGCTCGTTGCTCAACCACCTTAAATGCTGTCTGTCTGTGCTACCTAGCTGATGCTAAATTCATTCTATCACACATTTTTTTTTTGCTTGATTCATTCACAGTCACAACACTACAACTACACTATACTATGCTGCTACCCTTCTCAATTTACTAGGCTTCCTCCACCACCCACTTCTGCACCATTCGTGTCATCATCATCACACACGCCGCCGCTTTTGCTGCTCGACACGTCATCACCGCCATTATCATCGCAGCAGCTTGGAATTGAAATGGGTGGTTGGTGCTGCTGCTGTTTGTTGCTGCTGCTGTTCCCCACTAATGGAAGTGGCTCAGTGAGTTCCCTCCCATCTCGAGGTGGTGAAAACACCACTGGCAGGTAATGCTCCATCTCGCATGGGAACTTTGAGTTCTTAAAGTGCTCCTTCAATGCCTCCAAACCCTTCATTATTGTTCAAAACCATTCATTATGACAATCTACCGTGCCCCATCTGACTAAACAAAACAAATTTGAATTCTTTTTAGTATCATCATACATACCTGAACTCTTGCATAGGTGACTTCACAGATTTTTCTTGAGTTGAAAACCTCCCAATGCTGAAGGTGGAAGGCCTTGTAGAGCCTGAGTGTGGCCTCCGAGGATGTCATGTTCACGAACCCATATCCCACGTTGCACTTGTTGCTGTTCCAAAACACAGAAAATCACATTTGCAGGGTGGTTTGATTAATGGGTTTTGGTTTAAGGAAAAAAGATTAAAAATTTTATACTTGAAATCAATGGGGAGGTACACGAAGTCGTAGGAGGATAGAGGCTGCTCATCGCCGTCTGCAACCTGCTCGTTGCAGTGTATGCAGTGATTATCCAGCATGTTTAATAGCAACTTCTGACTGCAACATACACACACACACAGAATATAAAATGCTCAAGAATTTCAAATCAAATCAAAACAAAAATAAATAGATAAAATACTAATTCATACTTTAACTTATTCAATACTAATTCATACTATCATTATACTTTACACAGTACATCTCACTCTCTCTCTCTCTCTCTCTTTCTTGATATGCTTTTATATAAACACTGTTTACATGACTAGAAAGAAGAAGCTCAATTGGTGATCTCTCATGGTTTGAGCTGGTCCTAGCAGGTAACATAAGATAACAGGAACAGGAAGAGAAACAGAAGAAAAGGAAGCAATGGAGTGTAATAAAAGTATAAAAAAGAGAAACGGACCTGTACTTGTTGGGAATGTTTTTGATCATGACAGTAGTTCTAGGATCTTTGGGACCAGACTCGACAATGGCATCCTCTTTTATTAGAAAGCGAGCTTCGTGTTTCTTTGCTTGCTTTCCCTTCCAGTGCCTACTTCTAGGTAGTTGCTGTGGTTGTTGTTGCTGTTGCTTAGTGGTTGCTACCACTAGCGTGGTCTCGCAATTCTGCTTTCTGCTAAGATTCCTCCTTGGGGGGCCACCACCATGTGAGTGCTGCTGCTCTTCAACCCCATTTCCAACATCCCCGGTCAAACTCATTGACCCAATTGCCTCATCCACAGATTCTTCAACCTTGACGGGACTCTCCAATGATTTCTTGCGAGCCAATTGAGGGTGGGAGCTGTGCAGGCGAGGAGCATCAAAACGGCGTGGTGGGGCATTGAAATCGAGAGGAGTGGCTTTGGATGAAGCAGAGTGGTGGAAGAACTTGCGAGTGTGACCACCGGGTCTGCTGAACTCGATGATGATGGGTTTCCCGTGAATTTGCTTGCCGTTCATGTGCTTCAAGGCCTTGGCAGCGTCTCTGGTGTCGAAGAACTCCACGAATCTTTGGTTCTTCTTCCATGGCGTATCTCTCAATTCCTTGATGGGACCTATGCATTCACCCAAAACAAAAAAAGGAGACACAAAAAGTCCAAGACAAAGACATCTCAATCCCATTATTTATCAAATGAGGAAGCTGAAGCAAAAGTTCTCATCACACAAATATTATAATAACAGGAAAGTGCAGAGAGAGAGAAAGTTTGCAGAAATACCAAAAGGGTGGAAGAGTCGACGGAGGTGGTCGGTGGAGAGGTGGGGGTCGAGGTTGAAGACGACGAGGGTGCCTTGGTTGTGGGCGTCTGGGGTGGAGGAGGAGGAGGGGAGGACGTAGTGGGCGGAGACGGGGCGGGCGGAGAGGAGGCCGGGGGCGGCGGGGGCGAATTGAGGGAAGTGGTGGTGCATGGAGCGGATGGCGGCGAAGGCGGACTCTGCATGGCGGAGGTCGTAGAAGTGGACGATGAGGATTCCGTGGCGGAGGGCTTCCGTTTGGAGGGCTCTGACGTCGCCGAAGGCCTGGAGTTCGGCGCGTAGGGCGGAGTCGGAGGTGAAGGGGAGCGGCGTGAGGAGGAGGGAGCGGGTGGAGGAGGTGGAGAGGTGCGGCGGCGGCGGCGGAGGAACAGGGTGTGGGAAGGGTAAGGGTAATGGTAAGGGTAGAGGCAGAGGAACAGGGTACCAATGGCATTGAACAAGAGGGTTGCTTATGGTTGGTCTGAACTCTTCAGCTCTTGGGTCCAAGCTTCCCTCCAACCGGACAATGATTCCGGTTTCTCCCATTAGATCAACAACACTCTTTTTCTTCTTTCACTTTGCTTCTTCACCTCTGTTCTTATGTCTCTCTCTCTCTCTGTTTTTTCTGTGACAGACACAGAGGTTTTTTTGTGTTCTGTCGGAGTGAGCCCTCTAAAAAGGGTTACAAAAGAAAAGCAAAGAGAGAGAGAATGGAGAAGAAGAAGAAGTCCGAGTCACACACTCACTCACCAACTCACTAACTCGCTCTCTCCACTGTTTTCCTCATTCTCCACTTTCCTATTGAACCCAAAGTTGCCAAAAATGTACTTTCTCTCACACCTAATGCTATCTTATGCTTCCACCATTTTACTTTTCTACCCCTCTCTCCCTCCATTACTCTATTCTTCTCTCCATCTTAATCTATTCATTCATTATTTCTCACAATTTTACACTGTTCAAGACCAACATTCAATGACCTAATTAAAAAAATTACCATTCAATTTGGTTTATTTAATATGTTTTTGACTAATCTTCTCTGCATAATCTACTCTGCATACATTCTGTCATACCCTTATGGTATGTTTTTTTTTAAATTCATGCCCATTAGTAAAAACAATATAAAGTAAGAATCTTTAGCATATTCAGGATTAAATTTCAGTGTTTTTTTATAGACTCATACACTGTATTGTAACTGTTATCTCTTGCAATGTTATGACATAAATGGTCAAACCAGAATCCAATAAATGAACCCTTTGACCAGAGTGGCATCTTCCATTTGAGTTTTTGCAAAGAGTGTGATTTGTTTGTGAGACCTTTTCATTCACATAGTGAAACCATGATGCTTGATTAATTAAATATTAATTAAGGTTATTGATTCTCCATTGAAGGTTGTTGTTGAAGTTGCTTTGCTGCATAAAACAAGATATGCCAAAAGAGGACAGCAATAAATGGCTCCAATGCCTGCTTGAGTACCGTACTATTTCATGTTTTTGTATTTTCTACTGCTCATTATGCTTTTTCTGTGAACACTTCCTTACACCTCTGATTTTTGTGACACTCTTTTTCTTAGCTATTTTCACTTCTCTCCTTTCTCATTCATTCATTTCTTCTATAGGCCCAAACACACAGCCCATAAGCTGCCTCAAACTCATAAACTCAAATTATAAAAACAAAAACATCATGGTATTCTGCAATCACACAAAACAAAACCTCTGATGAACCATGAAAAACTCTACAAAAGACAGCTGAAAAAGAATGATGCATTATTATGCAGAGACAAGTGTGGATGGTTGTTCTGTAAACAGTGGTTGGGTGGGATTATGAATAAAAAAATGGAATTTGAGTTACCATTGGCACTGCAATAATAAGTTTAATAATTGTCTGTTTCATTGAGTTAGGATTCCAATCTGCTGTGAAAAGTGAGATTTCTGAAGTGCTGAACCTATTTTATTCTCACCATTTGATTCTTTGCATCACACTGCCTCCATCTTCCACGTCTCTCCCATTGTCCTTTTCATGTGTATATCCATGCACCATTTTTTTTTTATTCTTCTTGCAAAAGGTGATACAAGAGAGAAGCATCTCTCAGTTCTACTACCATGCAAGTCTTGTCACTTTTTTTTTCAATTTTAGTTACAAAAAGTCCCTTTAAGAATATAGTAATATTTCTTTAACAGTGTAAAAATGATGTGTGAATATGATTTTTGATGAATAATTGTTGTATTTATGAAGGAAAAAAAGTAGAAAAAAAAAATAGAAAAAATGGTGGTGTGTAGGGCAGAAGATGAGAAAGAAAAGTGGCGCTAAAAGTAGGTGAAAGCGATGTTTCCCTGTTTCTTTATTCACCATTCTTAAGAAGGGAGTAAGTACTACGTTATAACAAAACCATATTCACATTCTCATTTATTTCCTTTGCAATTTTGGAAGATAAATTTCTTTATAAATAATTTTTATAACCATTTTTAGGATAGAAAATAAAAATAAATATTTACAAATTCATTTTTTGGCCTCGAGTTCTAAATATTAGGAAGTGGACTTTAAGCCTAACTCAACCCCATAAAACTGGCTCATAGGGTTGAGGTTTGCACCCAAAATGGCTCTGATATCATATTAGAAAGTGAACTTTAAGCCTAACTCAACCCCATAAAACCGGCTCATGGGATTGAGATTTACACCCACTTATATATAATGAAAGACTCTAATCTCTAGTCGATGTGAGATCTCCAACACTAAAAGATATAGGGCTATTGGATTATTCTTTCCTAAACATATTTATGAAAATATCCTCAAGGATTTTCTTTTATCTTCAACCAACCTCTTTTTTTTTCTTAACAAGTTAAACTTCAATTATAATTTTATTTGTTGAATCTAAATGTTAACTATTTTATTTTCTTGTGAGAGGACACTAACACAAGAGGCTTGGTAACACAATAATCTTTTCAAGAATTAATCATGCACTTTTAAAATTATAATTTGTACAAATCATAAATTAGAATGCAGAAAATGGGGAAAGTAAGACTTCATTCTTCTTAGAAAAAGTTTTATTTTCTCTATTTTGGATATGTATTTCACAAATCTCAACTATATCTTTTTTAAAAAAAGTTCTCTAATTTAATTGTGAATAAGTTTTAAGAAATCTCATTCAATTAACATATATGAAAATTTGTAAGAAGATTCCACTTATATGTTTTTTTATTATGTATTGTTGCACTACTTATCCAGGTATAACATTCTAAACACTTGAGTCCAAACACCACTACATCATTATATGAACATTGATTTTGGGTCTTAGTTCTTGAAACTGTAACAAAGATGTGATCTTATAAAAAAACAACAAGTAATACATGATAACTTGAATCAGTGTACAACATTTTTTTTTTATATAAAATGACGAAAATACTATTTTTTTATATGAATCACAGATTGTATACTGGAATAGGTTGTTAATGTATCATTGTTTCAGATACAAATGATACATTAATAACTTGAATCACTCTACAATATTTTATTTTTTTACATAAAATTACAAAAATACTATTTTTTTTATATGAATCACAGATTGTATACTGAAACAGGTTGTCAATATATTATTATTCCAGGTACAAGTGATACACTGATAACTTAAATCACTCTACAATATTTTATTTTTTTATATGAGTCAGAGATTGTATACTGGAACAGGATGACAATATATCATTATTTTATGTACAAGTGATACATTGATAACTTGAATCACTCTACAACATTTTATTTTTTTACATAAAATGACGAAAATACTATTTTTTTTATATACTGTAACAGGTTATCAATGTATCATTATTTCAGATTATGTATCATTATTTTATAAAAGAATGAAGAGAGGTTTGTAAAACGAGACATTGGTGAGCAGCATAAAGCATTGCACTCATCACAAGAACCAAAGTGCATGGGATGAAAAGAAAAGTATGAAGGAAGAGTTGATTAGAGACAAAAAAAAGTGGGATTTTGAACACAAAACCAGAAGGAACCATCCTTGTTACCAGCAATGTTTGCTGCAACCTCCACTAACCTATGCAAATCTTCCATCTTTTCAAATTAATCACCATAAACATCTCTCAAACAGATTTAACATTCTCAAATAATCATTTTCACTTTAATCCTTTTTCTCTCTCATTATTCAAGATCTTACATCAATTATAAATTAAGACATTTCAAAGTATATAAACAAATGTAAATTTTATCTTATAAACTGATTTTATGAAATTGAATTAAACATAAAATTTACCTTTTAACATGGTATCAGAGTTATTTCAAACTTATTTTAAACGAGTTATAAGCTCAATCTTAATACTCATTAATCCAAGTGAAAAAACATGATAGATATTATAATGTGATAAAAAGATATAGAATTTTGAAATGGGGAGTCTGAAGAACCTTGGGGAGTGGTCGCGTGGCGCGGGACCACGGACCAAGATGTCATACTACAATGTCTGTCGGGTCACTGTGGCAAATCGTTTCGCAATCTTCACGTACGTGTGGCCAAAACCTTAGATTTTTACACTCTTTTTCTTTCAACACAAAGTGCCAATTTTTTAATTAGTTCAACCTCTTCTCTTTCTCTGCTCTTTCACTGTTCAATCATAAACAAAACAAAAACCTTTTAAATATACAAATCAATGTAAACCCTATTATTTTAAGATACATGGTAGCTTGGATGAACTTCAACATAAATTGAATTCACTTCACCCGTCACAATTTTCTCTTTTAAAAGAAATCTTGATAGATTAAAAGAAGAATATGTATTTAAATTATTCTTAATCTCAACTCTAATGATATTATTGTGCATATCGAGACACACTTACGTAACTAGAGAAAAAATGTGCACTGCACCCAATACATTGATATGAAATGTCTGTTTTGTCCTTAATGATTTAAAAAATTGTCACGTAAGTCAAATCACAAAGTTTTGAATATGCAAGTCCGAAACTAATACATCACTCCCAGATTTTGCCATCTGAAAGCTTACTTGGATAACATAAATGACCTTTCGGATATCAAGATCCGTAGGCAAACATAAATGAATACCAGATATCGATCTTCAACACCATTTACAACACAACATTCTAGATATGAAAATTCAGAGCTCATAAATCATTTCCAAATATGATCATCTGGAAGCTTAAATGAAGTAGGAAAATGACCTTCAGATATTAAAATCTGGAATATATAACAACCACTTCCGAATTTCTGCATCCGTAAACAAAAATGAAGTCAAGGACAATGTTGGGTTTTAAATTTTGTGTTGGGTGGATGTGTTAAATGATATGGTGCATGGAGAAATTGCCCTCATTCGTTAGTGTGATTATTTTTGTTGGGCCTTTAACCCTCCTTGTTTTTAAAAATGGTGAATTTAGTAACATGGAAAGGCTTCGCAACATTGTAACATGGTTTCATTTTGATAAATAGAACAGACTCTGTAAGATCTAAAACTTTTGTTTTCTGACTTTTCTAATTGCAGAAGCAAACAAATGATAGCACATGCGTTTGTGGCAGCTAGATTTTGGTCAGCTTCATGTAGTTAAGTTTCTATTTTATTTATTGTGTTCTTCAACCAGTTCATGGTATTATTACTATTAGTTTGAGGATCAGAAAAGGAAAGTGTTGCATGCCCCAAATCAGACTGTTTTTTCCTGAACCTCCATATATTCTTTTGTCATTCCATACACAACATGAAAATATCTTTTTAACCTTCTTTTGTCACTCTCATAGAGTAGCTTTCGGATTATGTAATCCAAACACACATTTGAAAAAAGACTTCCGGATTACATAATCAAAAAACTAATTATACATATGAAAAAAGACTTCTGGAGAGGTATTTTTGAAAATATGAAAATGTATGGAGATGAGAGAAGAATATATGGAGGTGTAGGAAGAAACAGTCCCCAAATCAACGTCACCAGATAATGATTGCAAGGCAAATGCAAGGCAAATGCTTCCTACACCCAATCATTTTTAACCTGCACCCAACATATTTTTTTAATTTCCAAAAATGCCCTTAATTCCAGAAATAAAAATCTGAAATTGAAAATAATATATTCCAAAAAAATAAATCCGCAAGTGATTATTGAATTTTGGAAATAAAAATCTGGAAACAAAAATTAAAATTCTATTTCAGACAAAAAAATCCAGAAAAATAATACATTCCGGAAAAAAAAAATCCGGAAAAGAAATTTTTGTGTTTCAGAAATGAAAATCTGGCAAAAAAATGAAAAGCTCATTCCGGATAAAAAAATCCATAATATAAAATTTCGTTCCGGAAAAAAATCCAGAACACATATTTTGGAAAAAAAATTTAAGGACAGTTTCGTCTTTTCCGCTGGGATCGGGTGCAGTGATATGGTGCAAAAAGCAATTGCCTGATTGCAAACCCTCATCTTTAATTTTCAATTCGGCCCAAATAATTATAATTAAATATTATTTATTCAATTGTTTTTGTTTCCTTTTCTCTTTGACTTGTTAGTATATATAATATTATGTATGGAGTTCTCTTTTATAAAAGATAGAGATCTTCATGACTTACTTTATTTATTTGAAAAAGAGTAAAAATATCATATTTTTAATTGCAGGAGGTGCATACTAGAACCACAAACTTACATTAATAACCTTTTAGAAAACGAAAAAACTTTACAAAAACCTTAATTGCTTACTATATTAAAAATCTAACAAATATAATTTATTTCCTCCCAGATACGAATGAAAACAATCTTTAGAACAACTTTCAAGCTATCTGTTTCCAAGCACAATAAAATTTATCATCAGTGTCATCTAAACTACAACACCCCTTTTTTCAGCTTGCCAAAATAATTTTTGTACCTCTGTGCCAGTCCAAACATACCCAACGTGCCCCCAGTGTGAAGCAACACCACTTCTGCTTCTTCAGCATTGTTGCTGGAGAGAAACATTGCTGTTTCCCAAGCAGCTAATGTATACACAGGATCCACCAAAATTCCAGTTTGTTTGGCAATTTGTTGACACTTTTCCACTTCTCCCTCCAAAACATTACCAAACCTACAAATTCAAACGTGTGATTGAGATGTATTATAAAATAGAACAGAGATGAACAAAAGAGAAAAAGAAAGACAAAATATATGAGAAAAAATATTTCTTCTATTTTATTTTTCTTACTTAGATCAATAAAGACTAGAATAAGAAAAGACAAATTAAAGGCTAGACATAGACATAAGTACAAAAAGAAACATCTAAGAACTAGAAAAGACAAAATTAATATTAGCTTCCTTCTAGAATCCTTGTATCCATATCCTTTGTTAAGAGGGAGTAAAACAAAAGTTGGAGAGATCAACTATAAATTGGCATCACAAGTTCCTTACAACAACTACCTTTTGCTCTTTGATATAAAGATATTTAAGCAGACTCCTGTTAAGTGGCTGCAGAAGAACCGAGTCACTTGGCTATTGTTACAAACATGAAAACTTTATTAGCTACAGTTGTAGCAACTAACACTAGGAGTTAGTCTTTTATATGGCAGGGTGCTTAGTCTAATTTCCATTTTTGGAGTATTTATCTGTATATTTACTTCTATATAAAGCCTTCTTCAAGATTTTATGTATAGTATGAATTTTGCAGGGGTGAATGTATGAAAGAGCTTAATTTTTTCATCACACAACAAGATGTGCTACATCATATGGATCAAGATGTTAAATTTTTATACATAACAAAAGTTCGACATAAGCATCTACAGTAAAGCAAATGCTTCAGGACTTCAGGTATATGCATGAGCAAAATGAATTCAGAACCCTTTCAATGCAGATGGTAACATTTAAGGAACAAGTTGAAATTGAACTAGTTTGCAGACCAGACCAAGAGTCCAAGAGGTCCTTTAGGTTGAAAGTTGGGAGAGAAAGGAGGAAAGGACATCTATCTTCTCTTCATAATTTTGTTTGTTTTACCATTTTTTCATCATATCAATTATTTTATGCAACAAGTGAAGTGAAACATGAAAAATTAATGAAAGAAGAGCAGAATTCAGCAATCAACTTGACCAAATTTGCTCATTTTTTGGTGGACATTTTCATTCACATAAAAAATCACTGAAACAAGTAACAAAATCAGTAAGCATACATAATTAGTTACAGAGTAATTAGGACACCCAAATTCCAATAAACCATATACTGATAATGATGATTTAGTAACCAATAATCAATAATAATTAATTGAAGGCACTATCCTCTCTCATAATTAATTTTCAATTATAGGCTCAAAACTGGGTTTATAAAGTTAAACAAAGTGATAGTTTCAGCTTATAAATCTAATTATCAATATTCTGCCAAAAACATAAGTGTATAACATCTTACTTTCTTGGACGGTCACGTTCCACCCAATTCACAATCCCTGCATCTTCTCTATTTACAATGTGGTCAATAAACTCAATGTTAAAATGGTTCTTGAATTCAGAAATCAAACGTTTCTCCTGTTTTCTGTATCCTTCAATTTTGTCAGCCAGCATGACAGCATATACCTCCCATGGGAGCCTGCATGAAAGAAAAGATTACTTTTACAATGATTTAATGCTGTTGTAGGAAAAAGTATTAAAAAATATTTTCAATTAAAAATGGCATGCTCCAAGCTGAAGGGCACCCTAAACACTGGGCTGCAAGTCCTAAACCAATAGCCGTTGTGCCAGTACCAGCATCTACAACAAATCTCATGGGCCTTTCTTTTCCAAGTAAATGATTCTGTGATAAGTATTGCACTAGGCGAATAACACCTACAACAGGTAAAACTACTTTCATAAGTTATTTAATAACCAACCATAAAAGTTAATTAAATTCAAACACCAATAAAAGTTTTTTTTAACCAAAAAAAGGGACAGTAACACAAAAAACAATACCAAGATGAAAATTCTCAGAAAAAGTACAGCCATGCATAGACAAGTCTGTTCAATAAGCACTTTTTATGAGAATTTTCATCTTATTATATGTCAGGTAGAAGACAGGTTTCACATTATTGCTTGCATAGATGCATATGAATTTACTGTACTTTTAAACTGATCAAATGATCATTTTAGAATTGGTGTGTAAGTAAGATGCTTGTTTCTCTGTGATTATGCTAGGATCCAAACCTCACTTGTTTGTGACAATCCATAAGATATGTATGTATCTAAGACTACTGATTGCTCAAGCTCAATTCTATCTGAATTTTTACCTAGTTAAAAGAGAATGTTCCTGTAGATATTCATTGGTTGTTTTTGAAACTCCATCTTCTCATTACCTAGTAGAGCAACAGAATCACCAGCACCTTCATTGACAACTAAAATCTTCCTTTGATGGTTTCCCTCACTTCTACTCACATCCATTTGCATGAAATTTGGAGAAGTAGACAATTCAGTTGCTGAAGAAGTTTCAATGATATCACCAAACCATAGGACAGAACCATTGTTACCAGCCACTGACTCAGCATAGCTCTTCAGCATCTCTTCCCTGTTGGCATAAACAGTTCTTCCAACATATGTGACATTTCCATACATAGAAGACATCAAGTTATAGCCAGTCAAGATTTCCGGCTGCTCTCCTCGTAGAAGCAGATGTGACACAATTCCTCTCTCAGCACACATAACCGCTTCAAAATAGTTAAATCATGGTTTACAAAGTATAGTATTACAATTAATATACTTCACCACTAAAACATCAGCAGTATTATCACCATAACCAGAAAGTAAGTACCTACCAATAGCAGCTGTGTGAGCACTCTGACAACCTCCACATGTAACCTATAAAATGTCCCTGTTAAATGTCATTTGATCTCAGAAAATCCTAATATTGAGAAATTGTGAGGTAAAAAGAAATCTTCAAATTTAGTACATTAACTTGCAACAACTTGAGAAGATTGCAATTGAAATACCCTATACCCTATACCCATATGACTTCAGGAAACAAAATTGAATAATCTAGATGCAAAGAAGCCAATAAAGTCATTTGTGAAAACATTAGTGTAACAAAGAGTAGGTGAAATACTGCATTTTTAGTAGTGTACCACATCAGTGACAGAACAATGTTGAAGAAGAGGAAGCAGTCCATCGAGTTTTCTTGCTTTGTTTCCATTAACAAGTGGGTGCAACAAATCATCCCGAACCACATAAAAAGAGTTCCTTTCTTTACTCACACGATTGGCATCACCAAAAGATGGGTGGGTGTTCAACAGGAAATTAGGGCCTTGTGTGTGTACAAGTTGGTGAATTTTGGTTTCAGGACTTGGCAATGTCCATCTTCTGTTGTTAAGCACCTTCTGCAGAAACTCCTCACCTCCCAGTTTCAGCTTTGTAACAATCTACCAATGAATGAACAATAGGTAATATAGTTAAACTAAAATACCATGGATTGAAATTTGCAACGGAAAAAACCTGATTTTGAAGAGGGTTAGAATGAATCATGGCGACTGAACTCAGGAGTGGAAGTCTCTTAACAATCTACCATATCCATGGAGCCAAGAGATATAAAGAATGGTTTTTTATAATATTCTTGTCCAAATTTTTTATTCTAATTTATAATCAAACATATAATTATATCAAATGAGAGAAATTTATTATTTAAAAAAAAATCAATTTGAATTTTGAATTGAAAGTAATGGACACTTACCAACTTTTTGTGAAAAAAAAACACAGTTCAATTTTTTTTTTGACATAAGTGAAAAAAAAAGAAAAAAAATATTGAAGAGAAAAAAAGAAACATAAGAAAAGAATGGAAATCATCACTCTAAAATTAGTATTTTTTATTAAACCAATCTTATTATTGTTTATTTTGCTCTATCAATCATGTATAAAATATATTTAATTGCAGTATAATTTATATATTTAAAACTTCTTATTTAATATTAATTTTAGTTGTATAGAATAACCAATTTATTGCGTTATGTTAGATTAAAATTATTATACACTAGAGAAAGATTGAATTTAAATATAATTGGAATGGAATTTATTGCTTAAAGTGATGAGTATAATTTTTGTGAATAAATAAATAACTCTTTTACAGCAACTAAATAACTTTTTAAGACTTTACAAATTTTTGGGCTGAAAACAAATACAAAATAAATAATTAGGGTTTATGTTAGGGTTTTCTTTTTCATTCCTTCGTGGTGGGAAACCCAAACAGAGTAACGAACAGAGGGAGCATGGGTCCCGACGGCATGGTGGCGGCGGCGGAAGCGCTGGCTCCTTCCGGTAGGAGCGCGGAGAAGCTGAGTCTCTCGTCACTCCAATCGAAAATGAAGTGCGATCCCGAAGGCTACGAATCGGAGCTACTTCTGATTTATAACCAATTCAATTCCTCCCTCGAACTCTTTCAGAAACAAGCCGCAATGAACTTCACCTCCGTCACCGGCATCGGCAGCGATCCCACCGTCGCCAAGGACCTCGGCGACAGGGCCATGTTCCTCTCCCACGTCACTCCTTTTTACCCCAAATACCTCGTCGATTTTCCTCGCAAACTCGCCGATTTGCTTCGCTGCGCAGCGCGCACGTTGCCTTCTGGACTTCGTTGCCAACTCACTCACGCGCTCATCCTCATCGCTAATAGAAAGGTTTGAGTTAATTCGGTTCGTTTCAATTTCGGTTCGTGGAAGGAAGTTGTGTCGTGGTTTGATATGATGTTGCATTTGTTTAGATTGTTGATGTTGGAGAAACGCTGTCGTTGTTCATGGAACTTCAAACCTTGGGTGACAGGACGCTGAAGAAGCTTGCCTTTGATCATGTTGTTCATAGTATAAGGCGCATGAACCAAAAGCATAAGAACGAAGCCAAGAACCGCGCGCTTCAGAATATCTTGTTTGGATTGGTTCAGGTTTTTGTGGATCTTTTCTCATCATTTGCTTTTATTGTTATTTGTGTTTTTCTGTGTGCATATTTGATATTGATGAGTTTTGATGAAATAATTGCTCTTTTTTTTTTTTTTTACTGAAAGTCGTTTAAAACACAATATAAACCAATGCAAACACGCAGGTATTCTAACTGGTAAATGAATTTGTCTTTTTAATAGAAAGAGGAGGAAGAGTTGGCCAAGAGGGCACTTGTGACCCTATGTGAGCTACATAGGAGAAAAGTGTGGTTTGATGAAAGAACAGCAAATGCAATTTGCACAGCTTCCTTCCATCCATCATCGAGGTTTTTCTTTTATCTGTTGTGTTACAGTATCAAAATTTTATCGCACTAAGGATTATGATTTTTTATCTCTTTCAGGATTATGATAGCAGCTTTATCATTTCTGCTTGATTACGAGAAGATTCAAGATGATGATGATAGTGATGATTCAGGCAGTGACGATGAAGCAAAAGAATCTCCTCAAGTTGCTCTCAGCAGACAGACCCTTTATAAGGTGATGTCAAATGATCACCATCCAACTAACTTTAAATTTGAGTTTCACTTTTAATCAGGGGATTTAATATATAACTGTTGGGGTAGTGTTGCTACAAATGTCATCCTTTATTTTACTGATTCTATTTTTATTGACTACTTTTTTTTTATGATATCATCTTCCAATTATGGGCATTTGAAGAATGAAGTTATTTTCATTTGACATTATTGAAATTGAATACCGTTAATTGACTATTTTAGTTAGTGTGTAATTAATTGTTTTTGCTTATATTTGAGTATGGAGGTAGTAAACTGCACTTAATTGTCTAAAATTATTGGTCATTCTAACAAAATTTTAGGCAAGCCACCAAGGTACAGCAGCGAGCAAGAAGAAAAAGCAAGCAAAACTACAACGCGCCATGCGCAGCATGAAAAGGCAGCAGCGCATGTCGTCTGAAAGGACCAATAACAGTTATTATTCACCACTCAACCATCTTAAAGATGCCCAGGTTTGTCAAACTTTTATATCAACATCCTATATACATTTTGGGTTTAAATTTTGTTTTATTAAATCAACATCTTGATTCCAAATGATTTACAGGGTTTTGCCGAGAAGCTGTTCTCACGTCTAAAGAATTGTAATGAACGTTTTGAGGTGCATGCTCTTGTATTAAAATTAAAAAGCATTCCTATAATTGAATTAAATTAAGACTAGCAATTCCTTTCAAATCTGCTTGTGGTTATTAAGAAATACATATTGACTTGGTTCTACAACCTAACTTTTAGGTTAAGATGATGATCTTGAAATTGATTGCTCGAACAGTTGGACTTCACCGATTATTTTTGCTAGACTTCTATCCTTTTCTTCAGAAATATATTCAGGTATCATTTTATAAGTTAGGAGAAATTTGGTATTCTTTTTGCTACTGAAGTGTGACAGTTGTGATATATGCATCATGTAATCAGCCACATCAACGTGACATTACAAATTTGCTTGCAGCAGTTGTTCAGGCTTGCCATGACATGGTACATTATGATTTGTTTTCAATCTGTTTTATTTTTTTAAGTATAGCTTTCTTTCAGAATTTGACTTTTTTGTTAGCTATTGTGTATTATTTTGTTCTACATTTTTATGTTTATCCAATCTCATTCAATGTGTCATTTGGATTTAGGTCCCTCCTGATGCAGTTGAGCCCTTGTTCAAGCAAATAGTAAATCAATTTGTACATGATCGTTCACGTCCAGAGGTATTATTTTCTGTCTGATTAACATTTTATATGCTGTTATATATTTTCATTTTATTGCAGGGACACTCAACTTTGTTTTCTTGATGATTTTGTTTCATGTTTTTAGGCTATTACTGTTGGAATAAATGCAGTGAGGGAGATATGCATGCGCATGCCATTGGTAACTACTGCAATCTCATCGTCCTAGGGATATTTGCATGCAACTTACTGATTTATGTTTCTACGAAATAAATTGTGCCACCACTATGGTTTGTACAGTGTTCCACCTTCGGTAGATCATCCTTTAGCGCGCTTTGTTATGTTTTACAGATGAGTGCTATGGATGGTCTAATGAGAGGAATGGGAGTTATTTGTGACTTGTGAAATACAGCTATTCTGATATTTTTATTTTGGACTGTAGTTAATGAATGAAGATTTGTTACAAGACCTTGCACTATATAAGAAGTCACGTGAGAAGGCAGTTTCAGTGGCAGCTCGATCTCTTATTGGGTTATTCAGAGAGGTAGTTAAGGCTCCTTTATGATTGGGTGTCTCCTTGTGTGCTAAAGCCCTGTAGCACACTCATGTACACTATCCACAATTTTAATTAACATTTTTCATTTGCAGGTTTGCCCCTCACTGCTAATTAAGAAGGACCGTGGACGGCCTCTTGACCTGAAGGCAAGACCAAAGGCATATGGAGAAGTCACTGTTGCGACTGATGTTTCTGGTGTTGAGTTATTGCAGGCTGTTGACAATGATGATCAGGATAGTGATCATTCTGATGATTCTGCATGTAGTGTCTCGGACAATGACCAGCAAAATGATCTGATGAGTATTAATGATGATGATGATAATGAGAGCCAGCTATTTGGTGATGATGCCGAAAGTGATGATGATGATGATGAAGCGGAAGGTAGTGATGTTGTATCAGAAGATGAAGATGAGAGTTCTGGTTTTGAAGCTGGTGATAGTGATACTGATGAAGATGTTGAGGTTAAGGGGGATGGCAATGATGAAGAGGATGATGATGTTTCAGATCATGAAGAAGATGGTGATCAGGATTATTTAAGTGGTGACGGCAATGTGGAGACAAGAAGTAAATTGAAAGACTCAGCCAAAAAGAGGAAGTTTACTGATTTTGATGGTGGAATTATTGCTGCTGATACAAGTCTTCGCGCTTTGAAGAAATTGGCAGGGGCTAAAGTGGGGGATGTCCTACCAGAATCTCAAGATGGAATTCTTTCTAATGAAGACTTCCAGAGAATCAAAGAATTAAAGGTTTCTTTCTTTGGCTTATTCAGCAAGTTCAATTTTTAACATATGTAGCTTTTGTTGAATTTATTTATGCAAATTATAGGCAAAAAGAGAAGCAAAAAATGCATTGGCTCAGCAAGGACTAGCGAAGTCATCAGGAATTAAAGTTCCAAGCTCTGATCAACTAAGTCTAAAGCGAGTGGATGGTGCAATGCTGGAAGTAAGTAGATTTAACAGTTGATTATCTCCATACAAACTTTGTTTAAACGAGATACATTTCTAAAGTTGCTTTAAAAAAATATTTCATCTTATACACGTCTGTAATCAGGGCTATCTATTAATGTTCGCATCTTGTAGGTTCATGTAAAGAAAAAGATGAACAAAGAGGAAAGGTTGGCATTGGTTAGAGCAGGGAGGGAGGAAAGAGGAAAGTATCATGCTCGAACTGCTGTAAAACAGAATAAGGTATGTTAGTTGCTCTTTTTTTACTTTGATCCATGGCCTAAACATGAAATGTTTTATTTTCTAAGATTGTGTGAATTTGAATTGAAAGTGGAAAGAACTAGTAATCATTTAATGACCATGCTACTTGATTTGATTGTGTATTGTTTCCTGTGAGCAGACGGGTGGTCTAAGCAACCGACAAAAGGAGCACAAGAAGAAAATGCCCTTGGCTGCAAAGAGAGATAAGGTATCAAGAACCCGGATAGAGAAAAAGAGAAAAAACCAGCGATCTGGCAAACAGTTCCGTGGAAGGAAAGCGTGGAAGCAATAGATGCAATAGATATGGTGTCATACAATCAACTCAAATTTTGTTTTGGAATGAGCCCTTTTTGAGTCCCTTTTTTCCCAACCTCATTTACTGTTTAAATTGGTAATTGATGATTTTTATTTTCCAACCTCATTCATTCCCTTTTTAGTTTCTTTAAAGTCATGTAATAGGTATTAAAAAAAACACTATCTTGACTACAATTTAATGTGTAATTTTAGTATTAAATTATTAGTAAGTATGCCTAGGCAAATGATTTATTTGAGTGTATGTGAAAGTGGTTTATTCATATTCATGGGTAGCAGATGAATTATTGATTGTTTTAAGTAAAAGTTTAATTTTAGACGGTTTTATTGATAGGAAATTTTTTATTTATTCCATTATATGAATAGAATAGATTATTTAGTACTTTCTTTTGTTGTCATCTTTTAATTAGAGAATTTTATTTATTAATAAAATAAATAAATTATTTTTGTATTTCCAAGTATTTTAAAAAAATAATGACTGTTTTTTTAATATTATTTTTATAAAAAACAAATATATACAACAATCATCTATAATCTATAATATATATATATATATAATATTATACATGATTGTTGTATATTAAAATATAACTATGTTAACTTTTATAGCAGTTAATAATTATGTTGAAAATTATATAGAATATATATATATATATATATATATATATATATATATATAAAGGATTCTTATTTGGTATATAAATTATCTTTCTACTTTAGCCTTAACATTTTTTAGTTATAATATAAAATTCACAATGAAGAATATCAATTTAAAACAAGAATATAGGGGAGAAAAAAGAAATAGTAAAAAAGAGGCAATGTAAGTTTAAAATATAAGTAACTCATGTTTTTAAATAAAATAAAATTATGAAGTGTTCTGAATGTATATAATAAAACTTCTTATTATAACCTAACTTTAGTAGAATATAAAATAGATAATATGTTTGATTATTTTTATTTAGTAAATAGAATCATATAAAATAAAATAAGAATAATTTTTTTAAAATATTATAAAAGGACATAATAAAATAAAACCCATTAAAACGGAAAGTGTATGAAAGTATTTATGCAGGAGTAAGCAACTAACATCTGCAGTTATAAAGATGAAGATTGTTGGAAGGAGAGGGTGATGAAAAATATTTGTTAGTGAGAACTTGGAGAGTTCCAAGTAAGCATAAAAATATTAATGAGAAAAGGCGTAGGCAGAAAAAGAATAAACACTTTTGGGAGGATCTTTATATAACTTACAACCTAAAACCAAATTCACATTTAAGAAAACATGAGATTTTGAAAGGCGATGAAAAAGAAAAGAAAAGAAAAGCGGTATTCAGTAGGATAGAGTCTCTTCGGAACATGAAGGTAAATCGCAACTCTGTCCAAATATATCAGGGATTCCATTCCAATTGTTCTTTTCTCTTGTTTCCCAATACCCACCAATATATCGGTAGCAACCATCATCATCCTTCTTAAACCATCTTGGCTGCCATCCTCTTTCTTGCATCTTTCTTGCCTGAATTATGAGAATTATGAATCAACCATTAGTTTAGTTACAAACATTTTTCAATAAAGAAAATCTTGGTCTACAAAATAGCATGGTTCTTAGGCACCCAATAATTCTAACAAATTGCTATTATATTATTAATCATTGTGAAGGGACCAAAATGAGTGGGCCTGATCTGGAATGAAATCAGGATAAAAGATTTTGTGATTTACCTGTCTCTGCAACTGTTCAAGTCTTAGTTTCTCTGCATTTGCCAGCTCATATTCTCCATTTTCTAAATGTCTTTGATCTGGTCTCAACCTTGAGTCAGTGGGAGGCAACTTGTCTACTAAACCAGGTAATATTTCATTCAAGGAAATTGCAAAAGGAGAGAGGTTGTATCTTGTCTTGGATACAGAGCTGTCCCTTTCCCACAATATCGCAGCTTCTGTCATCGGATCATAACCTTTTGGCTTGGTGGTTGGATCTCCAAGTACATAGTACATTGCTTCATCCCACTTCCCAATTAACATTGCTACCTTCTCTCCGGTTCTGTTGTCTTGAACAAATCCATGGACCTGTTATATATATATATAAATATATATACACACACGATTAAAAGTTATAAAACTCAGAACAAAAAAAGCAGATCGATAAATCCACACTACTCATCATCTGAATTGCCAAGTTTATACAACATACAATAAATTAACTGACATGGTACTTCCATAAACACAATTTTTTGTTTGAACAATAAAATGAGGGGAAAAAAGGATAAAGAAAAAGGTTCTATCAAATAAAAAAATGTTAAAACATAATATATTTGAAAAAAATGAAGTTTATAACTCATCAAAAGTAAACAACAAATAATTCCTGCAGTCTCTATGTCTAGTAGCATTTATGATCCTACCTGATGTGGATTTCGGTCTATAATAGATTGCTCCTTGAATTTCAGTTTGCAAGAATAGTTGCCGCTGCCCCTGATGTGCATGGTACCGTAGTGGTCACAATAAATTTTACCTAATATGATATTGTATATGGAAGTGGTGACCTTGCTCCACTGAAATGTTTCACCATTCTCAAATTGTAGAGTTAGGACTCCCACAGGATCTAACTGGATAGAACGCCCCCAGAATTTTCCTTTCAAATTAGAATCTGCCCAAAACTTCCACCCCCTTCCCTCACAATGACAGGCAACAATCATTGGATGATGACTAACCTGGAGAAACAATCATTAGATGAAAATTAGCAAACACAAGACAGAGAGGAGGCTTAATTGTACTTTTGGTTCCCCGAGTTATCATAATTCTGCAATATAAGTCCCCAAAATTTCAATTGCGCCAATAGGGTCTCCAGAGTATGACATATGTGCAATTGATCAAAAGCATAATTAAACCTAGACACAAGTCACTCATTTTTCAGATTAAATGGACAAAATGCAATAATGAAGTTTTCAGATTAAATGACAAAAGGCAACATTGAAGCAAAGGGAAATTCCACGCATTCTCATGAACCTTGATTGAAAAGTTAAAGGGGAATTCCAGTTACCTTTTCAGAAAAAAACTTAAGTCCTTTATCTGGATAGTCAGCTTCGTAAGTCTCCCCAAGTAAAGGATTAAAAGGTTTACATTGTCTACCTTCAGTTGATGCATAGCTGGATACAGCAAAAGCTGCAATATTTAGAATTCTCATCAAATCATTCCCCTGCACAACACAACGCAAAACATAATTTTCAAACAATGCCAATTCAATAAACTAGAAATATATAAAACATGCACTTAGTTCGAAGCTGAATATTCTGATCATTTCCCCAACTTTGTTCCACGATAGTTAAATTGGATAGTTGAATGATACTACGTTTCACATTAAACTAAATTATATGGGGCAAAGCACAATTTGCTTATACAGAACTAGTCTTGTATTTGCCAGTATCAAAACCTAAGAGTAACTATCTACACAAGCCTCAAATATTAGAGTAGAACATGGCAATGTCTAGTTAGCTATAAAATTCTCATTCAAGCAAGATGTATCAAATTGCAGAAATTGTTTTTTCTTTTACAACTATGTTCTTCTAGGCTCAGTAGCAGTTTTAATCAATGCACTCCTTGGGGATAGTTGATTGCCCGACACAATGCAACAAAACTATATTTGGCTTCTTTCAAGCCTATACCACACGAGTGAGCCATTTTAAAATAAAAAAAAAGCTTAACAGTAACATTTAAAACAGCTAATTATATCACTAATAGAGTTTAATTTTTTGTTCATAAACCCCGTCTAGCCAAATATCATAATTTGGAAGGCAATGGTCACAGCCAAGTGCTAACCCTCAGACCACTCCTGCCATTATCTATCCACAATAACCCATAATTAACAAATTTACACCCTTAATTTACCCAAGAAAATCCTAAATCAAACCAATTAATCCTAATGTTTTGGCGGGATTGAAGCTGAGAACAATTTTGAATCTATATTGAAAGACATTTACTTATCTTAAAAAAAACCCAGCTTTGTGAAAAAAAAAAAATACAGATAAAAGAAACATCGTTCACTTTTGAAACTAACACAGACTTTCTTAAAATTTAACCAAGCATATTATCTACCTTGATCAAGCGCAGACTACCTTGATCAACAATTTTGAATCTATATTGACATACATTTATTTATCTTATAAAAACTTCAGTTTTATGGGCAGTAAAAAAATGCATAACAAAAAAGTATTGTTCAGCCTTGATCAAGCTCAGACTATCAAGTTACTAAAATGTTGAAATCTTTATAAGAAGCAATTTTCTTAAAATTAACCAAGCATATTATCTACCTTTTGATAAAATGAACCTAGGAGATCATGCTTTTAAAACTGCTTTGTGACAAAAGTAAGCACAGCTGAGGACCTGACCTGCTTTCCCCATTCCAATGCTCTATCAACCAGGTATGAGTACTCTAGGTCTTCAAAACACTTTTGCAATGAAGACAGTGGTTCATTAAAATAAACAGGGAGACAAACTCCTGAAAGATCCTTCCCAATATTGTCTTTAATAATTGACCACAGGCCAACAGGCTTCTCTTTTTCTTTTGGCTCTGGTAAGTTATCCCTTCTTTTGACATATGGATACCTAACATCTTTGATCTCCTTGTCAAACCCATGCACGCCATCATAACAAATATAATCTCTATCATATATACTCCCATTGGTCATACCTTCCCTACTTCGATAGGATGCACTCCTCAGGGCATCAGAGTACAAAAACTCGTTTGTGTCAAAATATGTTCTATCATCATCATCTGTTTCAACATCTGCTCCATCTTGACTTTCATTATCCGCCACTGAGTCAGTAGCACTACCCTCCGACATGACAGAATAAAAATCTGAGACAACAAAGGGACAAGGAGTGAGTAGAGTGCAACTGACATGGAAACTTCATAATCAAAACAATCAGTTTGTCAAACAAGAAAGAGATTCTTCATTAACATCCTAATGCTTCATGCATAGGAGATAAAACTACCATAAATAATGTTGTAAGAGAATGTTTTAGACTGTTGGTAGTTATTCATTCTCAGAATTGCGTAATTGTTTAAATATCTGGATTTGAATCAGAATATGTGATCAGAATAAAGACAAATCCAAAATGGAATTCATATTGACTTCTTTGTAAGTACAAATTTTAATGGTAATTCACGGAAAAAAAGACTTGACAGAGGACATTAATACTCACCACTAAACCTTCTATTTCCTTGCCCACAATATGATTCCCGTTCCTTTGTTTCATCAACTACAGTAGTTTCCAACTCTATTTTCTCTGTCTGCATGAATTACAAACTTGACTAGTAAGAATTTCATAATCTAATATGGCACTGACAGAAAATATAAGCGTTAATGAATTAAATAAATTCCATGACCAACTCCAAAACACACCAACAGTGTGCAAGTTGGAGAGACAAAATTGCTAGAGAAAACAAGTCTTCCAGTTTGCATTACTATAAAAAGTAACACTACTTTTTCTCATGGTAAGCGGATACAGTGGTTGACTTAGAGGCTAGAAAAATCTAAGTAATCCAGGTGAGGAATGACTACATCAGTGACAAAAACATTACACTGAATTACTAAGGGATGTTCAAAGAATATATCCTAATCCTGCAAAATGCTTTATATGGAATAAACATGACAATAATCTTCTAAAGTCCCTCTGCACACTTTTAATTACTTAAACCGCTAGAAAGTAGAAAGGTAAGCCATGTAAATATAAACCCCCTATGCTTCCATCATTAGGTTATTAATTCCTACAGTCATATTTAAAATCTTAAGCCAGAGCTAGGAAAACTTTAAAACTGCTTCCATGTCCAGGCCATGCAATCATTTTAGTGTTCATAACCATCTATAATAAAACTGCAGCTTATTAGCTAGAGAGGATGTGATTAAAAAGCATAGACTGATACCTCCAATTGTTTTAAGGTGTCCAGCAGCATAACATGTTTCTGCTGAAGATACTTCAACTTGCTTTGGAGATAAGATACTTCGGAAAGCATAATAGACTCGCAGTCATTAATGGTTGCTTCACTTATGCCTTCCTGTGACAATCGTGATCGCAACTTCTCTGTGGAAACCACAATATCTTCTGATGTTGCAAGATCACTACTTGTTAGAGTTCTGGGAAAAAGATCTTTTGCAGACTGCAAGGCCTCAATCCACATGGCTCTGTCTTCTCTACATACACACCGCAAGTGGAGAGTTTTTGTCCCAGTAAATATGGAAAGCCGCTTATCATCAGACTTGCTGGAACGAACTGAAGAAACCTGTGAACAAGACATTTATATGCAGACTTAGCACTCACAGGAACAGACAAGCAAGGAAAGCTTATATATGTCATTAAATTTTAAAAAGTATGCATATCAAAGAATCATTTTGACCATGATCAAAGTGCAAGAAATAATCAGAACCTCGTAATACTACATCCAAGGATATCAATTCAGCAGCTGCTAGTTAGAGACATTGTAATTGCAGGACCCAAGCATATTTAACCAATAGTGAATTACTCAATTTAACACAAATGTCAGTGATATTCCGAAACAATGAAGAAATGTTTGATCAAAATTACAAATTCAACACCGCTGGACTGTGGTAAAAAAAAATTCACCGGTAGAGAGAATACATATTTTAAAAATATTTCAGAGTGGATGCATATATGCATGCAAATGCAAAAAGAAACGTGCATATTTTCGGGCAAATTTGATGCACAGCATCGACAAACTCATAAAACTTCGCTTCGAACAAACATTCATAACTAAAGCAGTGATCTAAACTTGATAAAGTTCAAGCAAAGGGGCTTGTTAAAATACAATTACAAACAAAACAAAAACAATAAAAAAATTGCATGATACAGATACACAAAACAGCAGGAAAATCATAAAGTAAAAAAAGGCACTTCAATATTTTAGTGCAAGAGATTGGGACCAGAAAAAAAAAAAGTACATTCATGATGGAGCTTAACTACACTTATGGTAAGTAAGTGTTGCAAAACATACATACACACACATACATATAAACTTTGTCGGGGCCTCTGATAATATCATTAGAACAAACCTTCAAATGTATCTCACCGAACGGTTTGCATTGCTTCCCGTTGTTACTATTCCCTCCCCCTGCTCCTCCAGAAGGTGCTCGATTCAGATTCCAATTCGCCTTCTTCACGTACTTCGACGACTCTTCTCCGATTACCCTCACGCTCCAATCCCTGGCCGGACTCATCAAGATCTTGTCCGGTCCGTGAATCTTGTAATACGAAAGCACGCCATCTTCCAGCACGAACCACCTCGATCTCCACCCCTTCCCGTAATTCACCCACTTGTACAGGATCCCGGCGACACTCCCGGCCACGCCGTAAGCCTTCGAATCGCGCGGCTCCTCCTCCTCCTCGAGATCCGCAGCAGCAGCGGATGCCTTGACGGAATCCGCGCCAACGGATGAATCCAGCGCGGAGAAGCTCGATTTAGAAGCATAGTTCACCGTCCTGACGGCCGCATCGAGCCCTAGCTGACACTGACTCGGCGATTTCGCCACCACAGAGTTCGCCCGCTCCCGATCGATCGAAACCGGCGCAATGCAGCACAGAGGATTCATCGTCTCTCCAAATCAACTCAATCAACACCACACAAACTCGCAACAACAACAACCGCAACACATGATCAAGCACGCAAGCAAGAGAGAGAAGCTAAACTCACTCAACTCACTCGCAATCTCACTCGCAACCGCAGAAATCTCTCAATCGCCTCTCTCAATCAACACCACACAGACTCGCAACAACAACTACAACACATGATCAAGAACGCAAGCAAGAGAGAGAGCGAAGTAAAACTCACTCACTCACTCGCAACCGCAGAAACCGCAACCGCAACCGCAAGAATCTCACTCGCAACCGCAATCGCAACCGCGCGACGCTTCGCCAACGGTTTCGACGGCGATTGAGATCGAAAGCGGAGAAGGCGATCGGAGATGGAAGACGCTAACGGAACGAAATGCGGTTTGGCGTGAACAGCATGAAATGAAAATGTGAGTTTGTTAGAATATAATTATTCGGTTACGGTTTTAGTTAGAAGAGAGAGTGCAGTGTGGTGTGTGTGTGATGAGATGAAATAGATAGAAAGGGAGTGAGTGAGTGAGGTACAGTTGTTGTTGTTGGGGTTGTGGCAGGCTATAAAGAGCTGAACCACTGCTCACACACATCCATTTAAGGCACTGCTCAGTCACGCTAGTACATGCCACCATTCCCCCATTCATAGCCCCTTAAGCTAACCTCTCTAATAAATGCACGCTAATTCTGCCAAATCGACACTTCTCAAAGGGGACAGCTAACGTGCGCACTTGTGCGCAGAGGAGCCTAGTGGGGGAGGCCGTGTCCGTTGGCTGAGGGGAAAACGCTTCTTTTTTTCTTTGGGCCAGGCCCATGCCCATCATCACAAGGAGGAAACGTGAAATGACGTTTCTGCACTTTCATGTCTCTCTGCGATAGCGACGGAAAGCGATTGTTGAACAACGCTCTGTTTTTAACTCAACTTTTCAATGCTAGGTCTACACATCACATACCAACATAGATATAAAAATACGTATAAAAATAAATATCGATTGTGTTATAATTGTAATAGTAGGCTCAGTAGGATAATTTCAAGGTATATTAATCACTACTACACACGAACACCAATATGATATGAAGATATATATAATAAATTTTAGTCTTTAATATATTTTTTAAAAAATTATATAAGAATCGTGTTAAAATTGTCAGAAATTAAGTAAATATTTTTTGAATTTGACACTTCAATTATAAATGTCCTACGAGTATTTTACAAGTGTCGTGTCATGTGTCCAGACACCCCATTTAAGAAGAGTGTCCGAGCTTCATAATGTAGCACAGACACAGACACAGACACTGATACGATACGAACACGGATACGAAAATACATAAAATCTCTAAAATGTAAGACACGAGGACAGATCTATATATTATATAATTATAAATTATATAAATTGACAATAAAGATTTATGTGCACAAATATGTTCTAGATTATTTTTTGAAGTAGAAAAATGTTTTTCATGATTGATTTACAAATATATGTTTCTTACTTTTATAATCATAATAATAATTTATACAATAAAATTTGGATTTTGAAAAAATTAATGTATTCTTTCTTTTTAAAATTAGAACCGTACTAAAATGGTAAAAAATATAACAAATATTTTTTGAATTAGACACTTCACGGATAGATATTCTATAGGTGTCATACGAGTGTCACTGTCCAATACGAGTATCAAACACCAACATGTCATTTAAAATCTAACTTTATACCTAATGGCTAAAACCGTGTTTGGGTTTGTTCGATGGGTAATATCTGCATTCTTGTTTTGCGTTGACCCAATAACTGGCATTGGATTGAATCACTTTTGCACCCTCTCCAAAAAAATCCATTCTCTTGAATTCGAACTTGCTTTTGGGTGGGACCAGAAAGGAAAACGGGTGAATCGGATTATGGGGCTTTAATTGCTCCACTTTCTCAACCAAACTACTCATACCCGTCACACTCACTTGAATTAATCACCCCTTTCAACCTTCCCAGTTTTTATCATAAATCTTAAACTCATCATTTCACTTTCACACCAAATATGCCAAACTATTTTTTTAATATTTTTTTCAATCCCAACTGTTACAAATAATGCTTCGTTTTCTTAAATATTTGTAATTAAATACATTCTTTTAATTATTTTTATCAATTCTTATAAATATTTCTAAAATATATTTTCCACAATCATGAATCGAATGAGTTATGCTCTTTTTTAGGAGTATGTATGGGATAGTTCACAAGAAAAAAGATTAAAATTTAAATAATATCTTTATCTTTAAACTTAAGTTATGGTCTCAGTAAATGTAATTGAATGAATTTAGTTAGTCTGAATACATATATATATTTTAAATGAATCAACCACTGTTCTCAATAAATGTGAAAATAGTTAGTTTTATTTATAATTGACTGCAAAGGTAGTATAAGCATTGGTTGGAAGAGATTTGTAATCCTTTTACGAGACATTTTTAATTTATGCAAAGTATTAAAACTTTTTTGCCATTAACAAATATTATTATTTTATTAATAAGTGATGGGAAGAGGATTTTAGAAGTCATTAATGATGAGGGTAAATTCAGTTTCATTTCTAACATTATTTTGAAAATTTAAAAAAAGTATTTCAAATAATGCAAGTATATAGTTTTTCAAATATTTTAAAGATTGCACTATCGGATTCACAAAGATTATATCAAATGAAAATTACATAACCTCGTGTCACGAAATATATATTATAAGAAAATGATAAGAAGAAAAAATATTTTTTATAGTCTAAGAAATATATAGAAAATTTCTCTTTCAAAATTACAATCTAATTAGGTAGATACACTAATAATATTCTATTATTATTAAATTAATTACATATAATTTGATACTCGTAAAATATTACATACAATAATTATATATAATTTGATAAATATTATTTTCTTAATCTATAGCATTTTGATATGATTATATACTAAGATATATTTATACCCGATTTGATAAATACAATCATTAGATAAATTTATTTTTTAACAAACCCATTAAGTTTATATTTTACACTGTCTTTTTTTTTTTAAGTTTTTAACATTATTAGAAAATATAATAAATAGTATTGTTGTTTATTTTTTATAAACTTGTTTTCTCTTACACTAATGAAACAAATTACGTTCAAATTAATTTTGAACTAAATTATTAATGTATTTGAGGTTTTATTAAATAAAAAACGGAACATATTAATCGTTTATATTTGTTATCTAGTTAAATTTTATGTTTGACTCATAATAAAAATAAAATAAAATTCAATATGTTACAATTTTAGTTCCATCGAATAAAATAGAACCAAAGAGAACAAAATAAGACACAATTTTTTGCTTTATTTGTTCCTCTCGTTAAAAATTGTTTTTAAAATATACTAATTATTGTCTTTTTAGAACATTCTAGCAAATTAATATAAATAGTGTTTCCCTAAAGTTAAAATAAAAATAAATTTTAATAAGTAAAAATGTAATATTTCTTTCTCAACATTTGTTTGCACGATATTTGTAGTTATTTTAAATAATAACTTTTCAATTTATAGTTTTGAATAATTTTAACCGATAAAAAGAGTATATCAGAGAGTCGGGAAAAAAGAACACTAAAACCCAAAATTAGATGAAGCATAATGGATAATTTGACAAATGGGCTTGCGCTTCACAGCCCAGCCCACGGGAGTTTCTTTATGCACACCTACGTTTCTCTTCCTACACCCCAAAATTTTTAAATATCCAAAACTAGTCTTGACCTTTTATTTGGAAAAGGGCACATGCATTTTTTGCATTATGGATTATGAAACCCATAAACACATTACGGATTCATAAAAATTTGGAAGATTATTGGACTCATCGATTCCAAAGATTTATGGATGCACCAATCTAGGAGTTTTGCGGATTCAATATTCTCGAAGACAAAAAAAAAGTTCAGATTTTTTGTTCCATAAACCTAACGGTATGAAATCACAACATATGTACTGTGAAAACGGAAATTCATAATAAAAATGGAACTATAGATCTGTAAACCAAACAAAAAATACTTACCTTCTTCTCAAAGCAGAAAACCATCAAGAGAAACCACCAAACCACCACCAAGTTGTCGGAGACACCACAAATCACCATAAAGAGAAACGTCCTTCTGTGCCAAGAGATAGAGTAGCGCAACCGTTGAGAGAGCAATGTAGTTTGTCTGTGTGTAAAGAAAGAAGAAAGAGTAGAGTATGGGTGTTGTGTGCATTTTAGGGTTTTTAGAAAATATTAGGGATATGTTTGTCTTTGCATAACATTGTGGAGGTGCAGGAGAAAAACGTAGGGGTTCAGGAAGAAACTTACCCCAAAATTTGATGAAGAATAATGGATAATTTGACAAATGGGCTTGGGCTTCCCAGCCCATATTACAGAAAATGGCTAAGCCTGTGAGGCCTTCGGGTTGTGATTCGGTAATTGAAATATCAGAAAAAGGTGGGAAGGAAGAAGCATAGTAGAAGGTTGGGGTTAGGGCTTAAGAGTGTTTTTGCTCTTTCTTATTCTTCTTCCATTTCTTCTTCTTCTTCGCGATCGTTCGTTCTCTGCAAGAGATAAAGAAGAGATCGATCGATCGAAATGGCGTTGGCTTTCGACGAGTTCGGAAGGCCGTTCATAATCCTGAAGGAGCAGGAGCAGAAGAGCAGACTCCGAGGTTTGGACGCTCAGAAATCGAACATATCCGCCGGCAAAGCCGTCGCGCGGATCCTCCGCACCTCCCTCGGCCCCAAAGGCATGGACAAGATGCTCCAGAGCCCCGACGGCGACGTCACCATCAGTAAGTTCTACTAACTTCCTCGCACGTGAACGCGTGCGCCATTTCCTGCACTCACTCTTTTTCGTTTTGCAGCCAACGACGGCGCCACCATCCTCGAGCAGATGGACGTGGACAACCAAATCGCGAAGCTCATGGTGGAGCTTTCGAGGAGCCAGGACTACGAAATCGGCGACGGCACCACTGGAGTCGTCGTCATGGCCGGCGCGCTTCTCGAGAAGGCGGAGCGCCTACTGGAAAGGGGGATTCACCCCATCAGGATCGCCGAGGGTTACGAAACGGCGTCTAGAATCTCGGTCGAGCATCTCGATCGCGTGGCCAACAAGTTCGAGTTCGGCGAGTCCAATTTGGAGCCTCTCATTCAAACCTGCATGACCACACTCTCCTCCAAGATGTAACTGAAATTTGACTGTAGTTGGTGATTGATTGCTCTGCCTTTGCTTGCATTGTTCTTATTGTAATGGGTTTGTTGTATGTTTTAATGTTGTAGTGTTAATCGGTGCAAGCGTAGCCTGGCTGAGATCGCTGTTAAGGCTGTTCTTGCCGTTGCTGATCTGGAGAGGAAGGATGTTAATTTGGATCTGATTAAGGTGGAAGGGAAAGTTGGGGGTAAATTGGAGGACACTGAGTTGATCTATGGGATAGTTGTTGATAAGGATATGAGCCATCCTCAAATGCCTAAGCAAATCGAGGATGCTAATATTGCTATCCTGACTTGCCCGTTTGAGCCTCCCAAGCCAAAGACTAAACATAAGGTTGACATTGACACAGTGGAGAAGTTCCAGACGTTGAGGGTGCAGGAACAGAAGTATTTTGATGAAATGGTTCAAAAATGCAAGGTGGGATTTGTCTTTACTTTTTTAAACCTTCTAATTGAAATGCCATGTTTCCTTGGTTTAACCTAGTGGTTTAGGAGAAAGGATCCTCTCATGTGGGAAAAAACTTAAGAAGGTCATGTGTGTTTATCTCCACCATTCATTTTATTAAACTAGCATTTTATACTTAAAACACATTTTGTATCAGTATAATATTTTGATGGGTTAGGATCTAATCCAGTGAAAATGTGGCTGGAGAGAATCCATTCCCGTGTGCAAGTCTTTTGGGATTTAAATTCGAATTAGCCTTATTATCATTTGTCTCCTTAGAAATTAGACTGTGTTTGGATATATTGGAACTGACATATTGGTTTGCAGGATGTTGGTGCAACCCTTGTCATTTGTCAATGGGGTTTTGACGATGAAGCAAATCATCTCTTAATGCACAGGAACTTGCCAGCTGTCAGATGGGTTGGTGGTGTAGAGTTGGAATTGATAGCTATAGCAACTGGTATGTTTTAATTTAACTATGTATACCTGGGAAGTTTGTAGGTTCTTTGCACAACTTTTTATCTTATGGCTTTGTAGATTTTCTCGTGTTCTTATTTGCTTTTTGAACAAAAAATGTTCTATTTGTGAATACAGGTGGAAGAATTGTTCCCAGGTTCCAGGAGTTAACTACAGAAAAGTTGGGAAAGGTATACTTGCTCTTTATTTCTTTTAAGGGGTTTAAAAGAACTGCAATATTTTTTTCAGTTTTTGACATTTTGAAACTAGATGCATTGGTAAAGTTAGTAATTTTGAACATCTAGCTGTGGTAAAATTCTTGCTGTATCCTTTGTTGGGGGTGACGTACTGTGCACTAACGATTCTCATACTTCGTTCGTTTGTCCATTTGACACCTAACAAAGCTACATTAATTTGTTTAATTTTTTTAAGGCTGGCATTGTTCGTGAAAAGTCTTTTGGTACAACAAAAGACCGAATGCTGTACATTGAACATTGTGCAAACTCAAGGGCTGTAACAATATTCATCCGTGGAGGTAAAACCATACTGTTTTGATTCCTTCACTTTACTGGTTTTCTTCGAACTTGATATAATTACCCTTTGCGAGAAAGATAATTTTCTAACTGTAGCGTGTTACGAACTGTATTTATGTCTTTATTGCTCTGGGGTGAGTTACGAACGGAGTGTAGAATATAAATTGAATGGAATATAAATTTATATAACAGAATACGTTAATGATGGAATGGAACATAATTTTCATTCCTTTATTAGGATACCGAACAAAGCATAATAAATAATTATTTTTATTACTGTTTTCCTTATTTTGAAATACTAAAATATTATTTTTAATCTTCATTTGTTATACTTATCTGTCTACTTTTCATTACATTTCTTTTTTAAAATGTCACTTTTGAATAGTTGTCTTTTTTTCATTTGTTTCATTTGTAACTGGTTTCTTATACTGATAAAATGCAGAGCTGATATATTTTATAAAAAATAAATTGGGCCCTTAGAACTACCCCACAATGTTTCCATCAGAATTTCCATCAAACACTTTACTAACATTTCTCAAACATGCCAAAGCTTGGTAAGAGTCTACTATTGTTTGCGAAAGTAATTTGGTTGGGTTGTGAACCATGTGACAGTATGCAATAGAGGGGCAAGTGTGAGAATAGGTGTGGAGTTGCTGGAGATGATGTTGGTTATTACTCTTCACAATGGCAATATAATAGTATAATTAAACTAAGAAATAAAATATGGGCTCCATCCCATACATACCCTCCTATTTGAGGGGTAAGAAATAGGTTGTTACTTACATTTCTCATCCCTTCATTTTTCAATCCAAATGATGGATCTCAAGTCTGTTACATTCCATTATCTCCATTTCACCTTTCATCAATCCAAAATGTAGCCTTGAATGTCACCTCTATTATTTGGCTTTGTAACTATTTGAGTTATGAAAATTTTCTGGAGCTTTCTAAATTAGACATTTGAAGACTGATAATTGTTTATTCAAGCTTTAACAAAATGAAAGCATTTATCTTCGTTTGCGTAGGTAACAAAATGATCATAGAGGAAACAAAGCGCAGCCTTCATGATGCCTTGTGCGTGGCTAGGAATCTTATCCGTAACAATTCTATTGTATATGGTGGTGGCTCAGCTGAGATTTCCTGCTCTATAGCTGTCGATGCTGCTGCTGATAGATACCCTGGAGTGGAACAGGTATGGATACCATTAAACTCATTTGGGTTTACTTTTTATTATTTGTCAGAATAAATTTTTTATATTTTCAGTGAATCAAATTATCGGACCTGTTTAAAGAAGCTATTGAGAACAATTTTGTCATCACTGATAGTGCATAGCGGTGATGCATAGTTGTTGAGTTGTCAATGATGTTTTTGCTTAAACAAACAAATTTATTAGGTATTCCCCAAGTATTATTGGCTGAGTATTTTCTTTCCATGCAGTATGCTATTAGAGCATTTGGGGATGCTTTGGAGGCCATCCCAATGGCCCTCGCTGAAAATAGTGGCCTCCAACCAATTGAAACATTATCCGCTGTTAAGTCTCAGCAAATAAAGGTAATGGATTGAACATGATAATTGTTTTTTACTATGTTAAACATCTGTACCCGGTGTTGATATACTTTTATGTGTATCATGGCGCTGACCTTGATTCTGCCTTCAGGATAATAACCCTCACTTTGGAATTGATTGTAATGATGTTGGCACTAATGACATGCGTGAGCAAAATGTCTTTGAAACTTTGATCGGAAAGCAACAACAAATCTTACTCGCTACTCAAGTTGTCAAGATGATATTGAAAATTGACGATGTCATTTCCCCATCTGATTACTGATATTAGTCAGTCACGTTCTACATCAAGATTCTGAATTTTGCTTGTATTTTGTTTGATCGGTTTGATTGTAGTCACAGTCCGTATGTGCACTTGAAATGTAAGATTTTAGCCCGGTTTGTATCGGAGTTGGACTGCTGTTTTTGTTTATTTAAAGCAATTGTTTTCTTTTGATCTTTAGAACATTATGGATTAGTTGTTTTTGTTTATAGACATTTTAACAGTTGTTTTTAGGCCGACTAAAATTTTGTGATCTCAGTCTTATTTTTGGGCCCTAAATGGTTCTGAGTGAATGTAGTCTAGGCGAAAGTGTTTAGAGCTTTGAAGTTCTCGATTTTATTGGAGAATGAACCTTGTTCGACCCCGGGCAATTTCTCCTGCATCATATTATTTAAGAAATGCACCTAACGCAAAATTTAAAATCCAACATTGTCTATAACTTTATTTTTCTTATGGATACAAATTCAGAAGATAGAAGATATAAATTCATAGGTGATTGTTATATATTTTGGATTTTGATATCCCGAATGGTATTTTTATATTTCATTTAAGTTTCTGTAATAATGATGTTAAGAGTTAAGGATTTTTATATTTGGAATAATGATGTTGAGGATTGAGATTATAACTTTTTATGTGTACTTAAGGATTTTGACATTTTGATGGTTATTTAGGTAAGTTTATGACGAAATTTGGATATGACATTAATTGTGAATTTATATATCTAGAATTTGTGAAAAGTTAACTTCAAGGGAAAAACGGATGTTTTAGAGGTGCGGATTTGAATTTGAATTCATATGGTGCAGGAAGAATCAGCTATGTCCCGCGGGAGTGAAATTTTATTTAAGGAAGAAGCTATTGAAAAAATTAATTGAAACTCGAGTGATTAATGAGAATTAACAACAGTTAAATTTATAGCATCTCGGTTTAACTGTTTAAAATCCAATATTTGTGCATTCTTAGGCCATTGAGTTGGCGGTGTGAATGTGATATGCACTGTTGTAGCTTACGAGTGCTTGTACTTCTGTCATTGATGCCATGTCTTGAGGAATCAATTTTGTTACAGTCTAGTGTCAACAGTAGCATGAAACACATTCATTCAGCAATTCATCTCTCTCTAATACTCTATTATGTTATATAACTTAATCAACACCACGGTTCCATCATACATTGTCCCTTCATGGGAATGAATGTAACATCTGACAACACTCACTAGAAAAATGTAGCTTAATTGGTTTCCTAGTAACAGTCTAGCCGCATAGGTGGCCATTTTTGCATCTAAGCGCACCAGCCCCCGCCGTGATTGAAGCCACAAGCAGCGGTGGTCTTGCTGCCATGCTTGACGCCCTATCATATCTAGCTGTTGCTCCTGCCCCAGACGCTGTGAAGAAGGCACCATTCAACATCAGATCTCCTTCAGACCTCCAATTCCATTTCCTCCACTCTCCTTTTGATGATTTAAAATGTTTCGTCACCTGAAATCACCCACTGTCTTTTTCAATTTATTCTAAGTATTATGGAAAAATCCTATGAAAACTCCAATTCAAGATACTATGAAAAGTTACCTATATTGAATTCATCTGTCCAAAAATAGTAACAAATATTTCTATTCTTTTACTTGGCAAGCATGAGCATGACAATTATACATGTTAGTTTCATCTTAAAATCAATTCACATTAAGTAACTCTCACCTCTTTATGGTCTTCATTATTTGGAGCAAGAAATCTATTGCCTTGGCTGAAAATAGTTGGGGATGAACTCCCACCTATTGCGTAATGCTGCCAATGTGTGTAATCGTTGTTCACCACATGAAAGTATCCAAACCTGCATCTGCAAATTTGGGTAGGAAATCATGCTCTTATCTCCCAAGAGAATATTACACAAACTATAGGACATTGTGTTCATATTTATTTATTTTTTATTACTGATAAAAAGAAAATTATACGTATGAAAGAACTTACCTAAACAACCATCTTTAAATTGGTTCATATTTATTTATTTTTTTATTACTGATAAAAGAAAATTATACAATTGTGGTATGAAAGAACTTACCTAGGCATTCTCCCTCCAAGCCCTTCTCCAAAATGGTTGAAGGCTATGGTAACTTGCATATTCTTGTCATCTTTATAGGAATCACTGTGGCCCAAGAGCATGACTTTGTTATGGTGTGTCATATAATTGTTGGAAATGGTGATGGCCGTTGACCCATGAACAACATCAATGAGGCCATCAAAGCAGTTTGACAAGGAGCAATGGTCCACCCAAACATGGCTCCCACCAAAGATAGTGATCCCATCACCGTCTGATCCTGCACTCCAACTGCGATGGTTAGGAAAATCAGTCACATATCCACTGCCACCTCGTTTGCAATCATGAATGTGTATTCCATGAATTATGATATTCCTCTTCTTGTGCACTTTGATGCAAGGCCCTCCTGCAATGTGGACGGTTGCTCCTCTTCCATCAATGGTTTTGTAAGAATTAACAAGGAGATCCATGTGGAGCTTGATCACCATGTCATGCTTGAAAATGATCCACAAAGGCTCTTGCTGGATAACAGCATGTCTCAGTGTACCTGGTTTAGGGTTTATAGGATTATCGCTAGAGTCAATCACCGCATATAGTTTGCCGTCTTTTCCACCAATTGCATTCTTGCCGAACCCAATAGCACAACTAGCTAGACGCTTGCGGTTCCTTTCCCAGTTGGGGTCGCACCTCCAACAGTCATCAATGGGGTTCCCCGTCCCACAAGAAAGATACCCCAAGTTTCTCCTCGACCCATTAATGCTCCTACAGTAAAAGCCATTCCCATGCTTAATTAGAAAAGTACATGATTGGAAACATAGAAATAATACCATTTTTAAAAGTGTTCTGATTGATGTTTTAGAATTGTTCATTTTTATTCAATTAAATGTTTGTTTTTGGATTACTTTCAAGACACCCTCAACTGTTTTTTCTTATTTTAATTTTTTTTACAGTAAAGAATAAATAAAATAAAAAAAGATATTTTAGGGTGTCTCAACCTTTATACAAAACTCTAAAAATAAGTTTTCTAACACCCTAACAACTAAGGATCAAACAATGCAGTACAGATCAAGATAAAATCCCAGTACAAAATATAGAAATCCAACAAACAAAGTTACATCAACCCACCAAAGTGGTCACATCCTCGAACAAGGACACACATCCCAGTACAAGTTTTCTTATTCTAACTGATGTATTGATTTTTTAGTCTAACTGATGTATTGATTTTTTAGTTTGTATGAAGTTGATTAAATGATGTGTTAGATTGGTGGTTAGTTCCTTAGTTGTTTTTTGGGTGTTTGCAGATGTTTTGTTAAGCTGTTGGTGTCGGTAGAAGGTTATAGCAGTGTTAGGAGGAGACTAAATGTTTTTCTTTTTTGATTTGTATAAGGATGAGACATTGCTAAAGTGTTTCACTTCTATTTATTTTTTTTTTGCTAATAAAAAAATGTGTATAGGGTTAAATGAGAAACCTTAATATTAATGAGAATCAAAACCCAAAATTCTCCTAATAAAAAAAAACGAAACGTGTTAAGGTCGGTACCAAATATGTTTCGTCATAAAAGGTTGTGGTCACTAACAAATGTTTCTTCTGTTCGAAGTGCTACTTTCGACAACAAATTGTGGTCACTATGACATGCTAAAAAAAACATGCGGGGAATATTCTACTGTATTCTTAATGGAAGTGCATGATGAAAAATACATATAAGGAGAGAAAAGTGTTTAGAGATATACTACACACCAACAATAATAACCAGCACAAAGCAAAGTCTTATCTCACACTAACTAAGTGAATTATAGATGTCATTCGTAGAAAAAACCAAACTTCAGAAAGATGTTTAAATTTCTGAAATTAACATACATAATTAGTTTACGAGAATTTGAATTTAAAATTGCAGATAGTAAAAGCTATGAACCACAGCACCATTAAGAAAAAGTGAACTGAAAAAACAAACTCAAGAATTTAATTTATAATAATATATGATGAACAGTTATTATCGAAGTTTAGAACAAGATTGCAAGACTGTAACATATTGCAAACAAAGTATGGTATATAACATACTTTTCCACTTCCTGGACCACCAATTCAGGATCTTGAACAGGAGAAGCAGAAACATAAATCACAGATGGGGACAGAAGCAAAAGGTGGAAGATGAATGTGAATGAAAATGGCATAATGTATAATATAAAGTGAGAATTTGTACAGTTGTGAGTTCCTATACAGAAGTGATGGAAAAGCTGAGTTTATATATAAGTAGAGAGAAGGATAATGGATTTCTGATTAAACTATAGTAGCTTGTTTAAGTTCTTGGATTTGTAGATTATATATTCCAAGGTCAATTTACACTGTTATAAAGTCTATAGAACATTATTTCAATTAGCAAATTATAGTTGTTTGAAGATCCACATTAAATAAAAATTAGAGCATTTCATAGTATATAAAGTGTATGCAAACCTCAACTTATAATCAAGTTTATGAGGTTAAGTTAGACTAAAAGTCTACTTCTTAAGATAGAATCAAAATTATTTAAAATCACACACGAACTATCACTCTCGACATGAAAGAGTGTATTGAAGATCTCATAACGTTTTATAGTATATAAAATAGTGTAAACCTCACCTTATAAGTTACATTATAAGTTGCAGTTTTATCGGATTGAATCGGACTTAAAATTTATTTTTTATTGCATTACACTGAAATTTGAGACATGATGTGTAGCAGCTAAAAGGTACCTTTGGAGTTGCCAGCATCAAAATGAATGAGACACTTTGTTTGTCTATCATCCATCAATTATGCTGCTGCAAATGAGGTACACTTTTGTTTTTTTTTTATTGATGATTGATCAATTTCACATTTTCACTCTCCCCATGAACATGGATCCTATCAATTTATTTTGATGAACCCTAATAATATTGGTCCAAGAAAAGTTAGATGTTGGTTTTGTGTAAGATTCCTCTGCTAAACAATTTTACTATTTGAATGTGCCCTTCGTTCTTAGTGAAACGTCCCTATACAAACCCAACACTTTTATTTTATGTGTTCAGCAATTCATATGCAATCCTCGGATTGTGATCGAAGTGTTGCATGTTTCATAGTTTTTGTTTTTCTTTCAATATTCGGATTTGCAGCATCTAAAATTAGTAAAAGGGTAAGATTATTTTGATGCAATTTTTAAATAATATATTTACTTTTCTCTTTGATTTGTATAGAAAACTTTAAACTGATGTAATGCTAAGAGAGGATCAATTAACTTAATATAAAAAAGTAATTAAACACTTTTTTTTTAAGTTTTTGGGGTAATTAAACTGCCGTCTGATTTGTTTGTTTGTCCCAATAAATTAAAGATGTCTAAAAACATAGTTTTGAAGGAAACATTATTCTCTAAACGTGCTTATGAAAAGTTGTTATTTGAAGAGAAAGCATAAATATTTGTATAAGGTTCAAAGTGGTTCTTTAAAAATCATGAAAAGCCATAATAGACTTGAGAGATTCTTTATTCCTAGCATTCGGCAGATATAAAAAAAACCTTTAATTGTTTTAATACTTTGTTCACACACTCACTTTTGTATTTATTAAAATTAGTTTGGTATTCAAATATAAAACACTAGTTACAGAATAACGTAAAAAAGATACTACTAAGCTAACTCATTTTCAAAAATTAAATGTAAAAACTATTAGTAAACGTCAATGATTTAATTATTAAAATTGGTGATGTTAAATAGCTGATAAATAACATATATCACAACAGAAAAATTATTAAATAGAAACTAATTTTAGAGATAAAAATAAATAGTTACTATTTAAGTAAATTAAATACTATTTTATAACTAAAAATTTTGTTTATATTTAAATTACTTTATTATTAATACAAATTTATAAAATAATTTTTAAATTTGTATGTAACTCTTAACTATCAAGATTTTAGTTATTTATTATCTTACATCTAAATTAGTTTTTATTAATTTTTTACAGATTAATTTAAAATCTAAAATATTAGTAAGTAAAACTTAGGTAATTAATTTAAATATTAGAAACTATTTTATAAATTTTTATTAATAATAGAAATCACTTTAGATATAAATAATTTTTAAATTTTTAAATTAATATCTAATTTAGTTAATATAGTAATTAATTATTTTTTATTTTTAAATTTAGTGGTTATTTATTGATTTTTTTGAGTGAAATATTTGCAAATTCTTAGAGATAGATTAACATAAAGTGACATAATTTTAGATTAACACAACTTTTTTTATTGGCATTTAATAATTACTTAATTCAGAAAAAAGTTAAATTATGTAATTATGTGAATATTTTGCAGTAGATGCATGAAGTATAAAAGGAAGAGTAAGTAATCATACTCTGCCCTATTGTGTGTGAAACTTCTCATTTGTTCATGTGAGCACATTATTGTTAGAGATTAGATTGTGGGCCCCTCCTAGGGATAGGTTTATAATAATTTTGGACCTACATGTAGGTTGTGGAAGGTGGAAAGGCCCCAACAAAAAAAGCAAGTACCCTAGGAGTTGGGGCCCAAAAAAAGTGATGCTAATAGGAAGTAAGTAGGAGGGTCATAAAGGATGAGAAGATTTTGCATGTGATGAGTAGAGTTACTTTCTCATCCTAACAACTCAATCAAATGTGACTCCTTCCAACCATTTGCTTAACTTCTTTATATCAAGAATTATTCTTTTTGTTTCTTCCATTAGTGTGTTTGATTGGGTTTAGGGTTTATGAAGGCAAATTAGAAGAAGGCAAATTAGAAGGTTAAACTAAACTCTAAATCCTAAACAACTGATTTATGAAATGCATCAACAAATAGTGAATAGTAAAAAAATGCTTTGGATAGGTTTATAATAATTTTGGACCTGCATGTACATTATGCTTTGGAAAGTGTAAAAAAAATTAAAATTCATGGACTAAGCATTGTATGAATGGTTAAGACAGAGATAAATCCTAGAGTAGGTTAGACTTTTTTTATAATTACAAACTTCAAACTAAAAATAACCAAATAAACATTGATAGATATACATTTAATTTTAATAAAAGTATATCAACTTTTACAAATTTAAGATAAAGCTGTTTTCATAAATTTCTATTTTATACAATTATTTTATTATTTTTATTGTAATCACATAAATTATATTATCTACAAACTTTTCACTCAATCTACTAACTTTTTCCTTTTCACTCCTACCCTCAATCAAAGATAGTGTTAATCATTTATGAGTTTGACAAAATCTTTATTACACAATTCAAACATAAAGTATTTCGACTAGATGTTTTTCTTTTCATTATTGTAAAGAGGACTAGATAAATATTACTTTTAAATGTATTTGACATGTTAATTTTCATAATGTCACATCTACATATCTATTATATTGTAATAGAATGATGAGGATGAAAGGAATAGTGGAAAATAGGTTTACAATCTCCAACTTCGATCCTCATGTTTTTCCGATCTAATGTTTCAAACTCACCTTTAAGAGAGTGTAATTATTATATAGATTAATTAACAATAATCCTAATGAAGAGTTGCTAAACTTGAATACAGAATATTTCGATATGGTCAAGTCAGACATCGTTGGTTAAAGACAGTTTATATACTCTTTTATCGAACCCAGAGAAATATCTTTCAAAAATAAAATTGTGACGGAACATTAACTTTTCTTAAACGCAGTGATTCACATTAGTAATACTATCTCTTAAACTTTGGATCGGAACACATAGGAAATTAAAGGACAGAAGATGTGACAAATGTATATTTTTTTACATAGATGCCAAACCTTCAATTGTACAATGTGGAATCTGAAAATAACTGTTTGGCGGTGACATTTATAGTAGCACCAGTTTGTTGTCGGATTCACATATTAAACTTCAACTATTGTCACTTTGTATGTGATAATTTGGTGCCATAAAAATTATTTGTTGCGTTTCAAACTCACTGGCTTGCATGTCAGAGAAAAATTCAGCAATCTGTCTAAGCAATAGACACTGTGTGTCTGATTCATCAATGCTCACACAAGCCATTAAAGATGCTTGTCCCAGATAATGGTCCCAACTTTCAACTACGTGATTCCAATTACCAATGACGATTCATAAATCTCTTTTCTTTCCACACCATGTGATCAGGGCTATCCTCCTCTATATAATACTCTTAGATCTTTCTAACATGCACTAAGCACATCAACATTCATCCATTACAAGTTCTTTTCAAGATCTTGTTCAATAATTAAAAATACAAAGTTTTCTTCTATTCAGTATATGTTAAGTGTTGAAGATTCACATAAACCAGAGATAAAGACATCTTATAATATATAAGTGAATGCAACACTTTATAAGTCACTTTTATAAGGTTGAGTTAAACTTAAAATTTTCTTCTTAATATGGTATCAGAGTCAATTTAGAGTCATTACTAGTAAGAGTTTATTGCTCTTACCAGGTTACCTGCTATCGGACCGCTATCAGATCACATATAATATATATAGTCTCACATACAAGTTGACAGGTTTCGACAAGAGGAGATGTGTTGAAGATTCCATATCGACTAGAGATGAGAACATTTCATAGTATATAAGTGATTTTACGATGTTGAATTAGGCTTAAAGTCTATTTCTCAAGTATTAAGATGTATTTAAAGTATATTAAGATGTATATGTATACAGTATGTACAGAGGCATTTCAATGAGCTACTGTTTTTCTCCATTCTGGTTTTTCATTGAACATTCAATTATATCAACTCTATAGCTTGTGCTGTTTATCAACCTCATCAGTCAACTATGGTAACGTAGGAAACCACAAAGTGAATGGTTTGTGTTGTGAACACAAGCTAAGGTTGTAGTTACAAAAAAAATGTCTAGAAAGTTACATATACAGAAAGTTGAACCACTTTTTTCCCAGAAGTAGATACAGTTGGCATGCATAATTGTTGCCTTTTATTACTGTGTAATATAATATAGAAGTGTGATATAATATTGGGCTGTGTTGGTGAATGGTTGAACTCAGCAACGTGAACCCTTTCTACATGCAAGTGATCCTGCTGATGCTGTTATGGAACTGACAAGTGAAGATGGTTTTGCTGCCAAACTTGATGCTCTTGCATAGCTTGAAGATGCACCTGCTCCTGATGCAGTGAAGAATGCACCGTTTAACATCAAATCTCCCGTTGACCTCCAATTCCAGTTCTTCCATTTGCTCTGTGCTGAATTCTCCCTCTTTGTCACCTGAAATTAGTTTTGATTTTTCATTCTTAACTACCACCAACTGTAATAATAATATCTATCTACCTAAATTCTAAAACCAATTATAACCAATTCACAAAGTGGATGTGACATAAACTATGCTATAGTTAAAACTTATGAAATTCGGACACTCCTCTTAAATGGTATATCTCTTAAATGGTATATTTGTGTTTGACACACGTTTTACATAGGATAAAACTGGAAAAGTTAACAAAGCAAAATGTTAGTCTTCTCCGACTAACCTCTTTGAAGGTATGGTCATTGGGAGCAAGAAATCTATTCCCTTGGCTATTGATGGTTGGAGCAGCACTTCCCCCTATGGCATACATTTTCCAGTGGGTGTAATCATTGTTCACCACATGGAAGTATCCATACCTACATCTGCAGATGTAAAAAACTACTGGTAATTTGAACATTAAATAGTCCAAAATCATGTTGAAATGCTAGTTAAAATGGTTTAAGATGAACAAGGTTTCAAATTGTGGTCACTATTACACTTTTGTTACTTTTTTGATATTGTAAAAGAGAAGTGATATATTGACAATTTACATTAGTCTACAACTCCATAACTCCATTTCTTTGTATAGTGTAAGAGGTTGAAAATGTTTCTCACCTTGGCATTCTCTGTACCAGTCCTTCTCCAAAATGGTTAAAGGCAATGGTGACTTGCATGTTCTTGTCCCTAGTGAAAGTATCACTGTGGCCCAAAAGCATGACCTTGTTATGGTGGGTCATGTAATTGTTGGAGATGGTAATGGCAGTGGATCCATGGATGGCATCAATGAGGCCATCACGGCAATTGGAGAGAGAACAGTGATCCACCCAAACATGACTGCCACCAAAGATGGAGATGCCATCACCATCTGAGAGAGTCCTCCACCCATAGTGGGTGGGAGAGTCTCTCACATAGGCATTCCCTCCTTGTTTGCAGTCATGGATGTTAATCCCATGAATGATAATGTTGGTCACATACTGTATAGTAATGCAAGGGCCACCAGCAATGTGCACACTTGCCCCTCTTCCATCAATGGTCTTGAATGAGTTCATCATAAGCTCTTGCTTCAAACGAATCACCATGTCACGCTTGAATATGATCCACAGTGGTTCCTCTTGGATCACACCATATCTAAGTGTTCCTGGCTTGGGATTCACAGGGTGATCACCAGGGTCACTCACCACATATATTTTCCCATCCCTCCCTCCAATTGCATGCTTACCAAACCCAATTGAACACTCTGCTAAATTCTTTCGATTCTTCTCCCAATTGGCATCACATCTCCAACAATCATCAATGGGGTTCCCCGTTCCACAAGACAGAAATGCTAAGTTCCTCCTTGAGGCATTAATGCTCCTGCAATAAGAAGAACACAACATAAGTTTGGTTACCCTTATAATGGTGAAACATGCAAGTACTTGTGAGCAGAGTTAGAAGATGTTGTTGATGAGAAAAGCTTTGTTTCCTACTTTTGTACATCTTCGACCACTAGTTCAGGATCTTGAAGTGGGGAAGAACAAATGCAGGAAGGTACAAGCAGTAGAAAGAGTAGCATAAATGACAGTGGAATTGGAATTTCCATAACTGCTTGATCTGCAATCAGAGTCAAAAACTCTATAGGAGTAATAGTACTGAAAAGCAAGGAGGATAAAGGAATAGTGTGCTTGTGAGGAAATGTAAGGACATTTTGCATTATATATAGGGAACAAACTGGAAAACCGTGCCTCATATCTATAAAAAAAAATTGGTACATAAGATCCGAGATTCACATGATTTAAGGTAATTAAGAAGAGGAATTTAAGTGTGCGTAAGATATATTATGAGTGATCTGATAATGGTTCGATAGCGGGTGACCTGATAAGGCCAACAAAGAAATGTTAAAATAAAATAATTGTTAAAATAAGTTCGAAATGACTCTAATCCTATATTAAGAAGTGAATTTTAAATCTAATTCAATCTTATAAAACTAGCTTATAAGGTGAGGTTTGTATTGGTTATATACTATGAAATATCACAATTTTTAATAATAACCATTCTTAATGCAGCAATTCATCAGTATTCTGCTAACTACTTAAGAAAGCTCCCTGATTCTCTGTAATCCTTATTATTTCCAAACTCTAGCTACTTTGATACACTACTAATTTTTAGTATCCAATGTGAAGTAAAATGTACTCAATTTGTGATGGTGCATTAGAGCTATGTGTTGTAAACTTTATGGTATTGAGTATTTTAGAATGATGTTATTTCGAAGTTTAATCAGCAATTAACTCTGCGCCGACACATACATTTGTGCAGATGAAATCTTTGTCGGTTATTTACTTCATATGCAGTAAGCTAGTTCAGTAGTTACAGCATGCAGACCCCACTTCAGTGACCTTCCTCCCATCATCACTTTCATCTGCAGTCTGAACTCACTATGGCCGTTTAAGTAGGTTTCTACTCTCCACACATGGCACACATGGCACACATTAACATATATTTATGACGACTCATTCCCTTATCCATGCATTTTATATATCCCTTGTTGGAAAAATCAAAACAAATTATTGATACAAATGAAAATGACACTTGCGGAAGCAATAAACAGATAATAAAAAATAGAACAAATAGAGAAAATGACATCGAATACTTTTAATGTGGAAAGATTTCTTCAACTTGAGAAGTACAACCTACGGGACCTAATCCAAAAAATGCCTACATTATGAAAGTAGAATTATAATATTTGTTTATTTCATTCTATGAAGATAACACTCAATTTCACACAATAAGGATATAATAGCCTTTCACTAGAATTTCTAATTTCACATTATGGTGGATATAACTCTCTTTTTCTTTTTCACTAGTTGAACATTGCACTGTACTTAGTTGAACACTGACAAGTTTTTGCCTTATCAATGTTGTTGAATCACTTGAGAACTCTTCCATGCCAATTTTCCTGTTCAATTTTCCCTGCAATTAAACTCTTCCATGTACCTTTTGTATAATTTTCTTTGGACTTTTGCTCTCAAGGAGAAATATGGTGTGCAAATTGGCATTTACAACTGCAAATCTTGTTGAAATCTTGGGCTTCAAGCTCTGTGAAATGAAAAGTGTGCATTTATTAATTTCAGTGCCATGATCCAAGAGCGGTACGCGAAATACTAGACACCTTACCTTATCTAGCAGAGTGATGGGATGAGAATAGAGAGAAGGGAAAATAATTGTGACAGTCATAATTTTTTTACAAAGGAAGAAAAGAAAATGATGCACACTAAATGATCTGACCAGAACACATGCAATACCGTGAACTGCGCAGGGAAACAAAATGTCATAGAATGGAATCTAGCTGATTTTCTTAACATCATTAAAGATTAATAAAGGTTCATATTGATGTATGATAAATTTATGGTTAAATATGTTTTTTCTAATTGTAATTTGATACGAGATTGATATTTGTTTCTTAGTTTAAACTTTAGACTTCTTGTAATAAGTGGTAGAGATCTCAAATCGATTAGAGATTAAGAATATAAGTCAGTATATTATAAATTTGTTTTTTGAGGTTGAGTTAAACTTAAAGTTCATTTTTTAATATGGTATCAGAGTCATTTCGAGTATATCCTAACGATCGTTTGTTGGACTTATTAGGCCACCCGCTATTAAACCGTTATCGAATCATCCATAATATATAGTCTCACGTATGAGTTGGTAGCCTTAACGTCAAGGATGTATTGGAGATCACACATTGACTATAAGTGAGTACAAACCTCACTTCTTAACAAAAACTATTCTTTGTCGGTGTTCAACATCCTAGTTCACACTTAAAATCTATTGGCCAAGTAAAAAAACACTTACTAATGATTAATCGAATAGTTTCTTTACTACAAATATTCAACTTAAAATCTATTGGTCAAGTAAAAAAACACTTAATAATGATTAATCGAATAGTTTCTTTACTACAAATATTCAGAAATAAGGATCATTCCAATAGTTTCCTTACTATCGAGAAATAAGAATCATTCTAATACTTTCTAACAACAAATATTCAAAAATCTAAAAAATTTAGGATTATAAAATGCAAAGGAAAAAGATATATAAATTTAACATGAAATATGAGTGATAAAAGGGATTAGAAAGAGTAAATTGTAGGACAAGAGGACCTAAAGAGAGGACACATGGGAGGGCCGTACCATCCGTGAATGTGATGAGAAGGCATGTTAGCCCATGTGGGCAGTGTTTACTTTTGATGCTTCTCTAAATGGGCCCTACTTCTTCTGTGTCAAATCTCTGCCCCTTATTTCTTTGACCTAATCCAACATTCAGATATGCTTCCACAAATTGGGCCAAACTAACCCTTCTGTTGTTTTGGCTGGGAAACTTTTTCACCATAACTCACCAATACACCAAGATTCCAATTGGGTGATGAACAACCACACTCACAATTAAATGCTCCTTCCATTCATGGCCCAAACAATTATTAAAGAAGATAACTTAGTGCTATATTCATCCCTACCAATGGAGTTTTAGGATCACCCATTTAAAACAATACCTATTCACTTCAATCCTAACATCAAAAACTAACAAAGGGGTTAAACAAAAACACAATAATCTAATTTTAATACTTAACTCATTTGAACCATAAAACATTTATAGATTTAACTTGTAATTGCATGTCAAATCAAGTAGTTGATTGTTTGATAGAGGTTTTATTCATATTTAGTGTTCCACTCTATTGTCTTAAAAGGAGGATAAATGTTGTGAACACACAAAAAGAAAACTCATCCACTTCAATTCAAAAGTGTGATTTGCTTTATGGCAAGTGCAATGTGTCACGTGATACATTAATTTTACAAAAATAAAATGTATAATTATCATATTAGTTTTTACATTTATTGTGAATATTCAATTTAGTATGGTAAATTTAAAAAAAAATCAATTTGGTATCTATGTTTTTTAAAAAGTACTCAAATTGATATTTTGGTTAAATCTCACATTACGACGTCAAATACTGTTTATATATCGAAATATGCTTGTGTATCAAAATAAAATAAAACTCTTGCTAGGAAACTAAATGACCGAGTCCAATATTGACTCAATAATAATAACAAATGATATGAAAAATTCAACAAACTCATAGACTCTAGATGACTTTTGTGGGTTTATGACTCACCTTTACCGTTATCTTGGCATAAATGGGAGGTTAATTGCCACAATCAATTGCAATCAATAGGAGGTTAATTGCCGCAATCAATTGCAATCAATGGGAGGTTAAT
>Ga0123342_1000123_pt1 | contig 94018 bp, 56 predicted proteins | sample Turbeawhitnodule_FD_89960 | JGI IMG/M metagenome (GOLD analysis project Ga0123342, IMG submission 89960) | Root nodule microbial communities of legume samples collected from Mexico - Turtle bean Mexico white nodule | ecosystem: Host-associated > Plants > Roots > Nodule | place: Mexico: Nepantla...
GAAATAGCCCAGCAACTGTTCTTCTCCGGTTTGTGGGGCTTGAGATACCAATCCTTCAAATTCTTGGATGTACTCCTCCACTCTCCCCTTCTGTTTGAGCTTGGCCAATTTCTCGAAAACGGAGCTCCGTTCTTTTTCCCCAATTCTGCGAATCAGAGCTACAGAAAACTCCTCCCAAGGTTGGTTCTTGGAATTCTTTCTCCAGAAAACGAACCACGAACTAGCGCTGCCTTCCAGGCTGATGAACGCTAACTTTAATTTTTCCCGTGCTGAAACATTTTGTACCTCAAAGAACTTCTCGGCCCTAGCCAGCCATCCAACGGGTCTACTCCCTCAAACATCGGAAGTTCTATTCTCCTCGACCATGGTCTTTCTTCGCTTTCCTCCTCATACTCTGATTTGTTACTCTGTTTTACCCGCTCATCCCTTCTTTCTTCCCCATTTACTGAACTTTCTCCTCCGTCCGATAATCGGTCCCCCTTCTTGAGGTTCCGCAACATTTCCTTGATGTCTATGATGTCCTCCTTCAACCCATTGATATCATTTCTTAATTCCATCATCACTCTTCCTTGATCGCTGGTCAACTTCTCCAATGCACTCCTCCTCTGTTCCATCCTCCACCCTTTTTCTTTCTCGCCCCAAGCTTCCCTTCGGATCCGACAGGTCGGACCAATTGTTAGGAACCCAGAAAAAGAAAAAACGAGACACAGAAAGATAGAGATAGGATGTTGAGAATTCCTCTGTTTATTGAGATTAACTGTTACAGGAAGTCAGACCTTCAAAGGGAACAACCTCCCTTTCTCACAAGACTATTCCTGTTGACACAATCTAATCCTCTCCAAAAAAAACCCCTTTCCCAAAACCTGTTAGTCTTTATTTAAAAACCAACCATACCCCCACTAACCACTAACCGCTCCCTTAATGGTTCCTAATGTTTCTCCTATGGTACACCTTTCCTGTCATTTTCCTATTCTTATTTTCTGTCCTAACAGAAACAGAGCTTTAAGTCCTAACAGAAACAGAGCTTTAAGGCTGGCATTCTCAGTCCAAATATCGTTCAAATATCCTCCCAGAATCTTGCTTTATCTCCTTTCCCTACTTTCCAGTTAACCTCTTTTTTAAACCATCCCTCTCCCCCTCCCTGCAGGCATACCTTTACTAGATCTCTCCACCACCAAGATTGATGGTTCAGTGGGATGTGGTTTCCATCTTGTTCCGTACCATACTTTGACTTCAAACACTCTTTCCATTTTCCTTTCTCGTTCGATATACATCTCCACTTCCATTTAGCTAAAAGTGATATATTGAATTTTCGTGTCCATTTCCCTTTCTCGTTCGATATACATCCACTTAGCTAAAAGTGCTATATTGAACTTTCGAATGTCACGAATGCCTAAACCTCCTTCCTCCCGCTATTGAACTTTCGTGTCCATTTCCCTTTTTCGTTCGACATACATCTCCACTTCCACTTCCACTTAGCTAAAAGTGCTATATTGAACTTTCGAATGTCACGAATGCCTAAACCTCCTTCCTCCCGCCTTTCAGCCCGCGATTTACAAATGTTTTTTCAGCTTATTCGACTTATTATCCTTTCCCAACCCCAGCTTATTCATGATATCGACTTATTATCCTTTCCCAACCCCACAAGAACCTCCTTTAAATGTTGATGCTTGTTCATGATATCGACTTATTATCCTTTCCCAACCCCACAAGAACCTCCTTTAAGAACCTCCTTTAAGAACCTCCTTTAAATGTTGATGCTTGTTCATGATATCGACTCATTATCCTTTTCCAACCCCACGAGAACCTCCTTTAAATATTGATGCTTGTGCATACCGACTCCGGAACTTTAAACATTAAAAAAAAGAGGTAATTCATGAATATATATTAACATAAATAATATAGATAAATTTACAACTGTTAGCAATCAAATAAAGAAAAGAAACATGTACCAGAACTAAATGAAGATATGAAGATGAAGATGAAATGTCACAGTAAAATTTACTCCATTGATTGATCTTGTTCAAGTGTCAAGACAAAACAATAAAGTCATAAAAAGAAGAAGGATGGAATATATGAAAGTTGAAACAAGTATATATATAAAAAACCTCTTCTTCCTTTTTATTCCATAGAACACAGAGTACAAGCATGACAAGGAAGACTCAAATCAGTTCCATACACAAACACTCACACCCAAAACAAAGATTTTGAAGCAGCACCATGATCAGAAGACACTATATACAGCTTTTGGTTTTTATGCATAGTTTATGATTTAGCCTGTGCCTGTAACTCCAAGGTCTTTCTTGTCTTCATCTTTACCAGCACCAAAGACAGGACCACCTTTTCCAGCAGGATCACTGACCTTCTCCTGCAACTTTTCGACCTGAATGCAACCTTGATCCTCCCTTGAACGCAGGTCAGTCTTGGTCCTGTTCTCTCCTCCTTCTATTGACTCATATGTTGTTGCTGTCTTTGACTCTTTTGGTTGTGCTCCTTGTGCCCCAGACATCTTCCTATATATGCTAATATCTCTATATGATTACCCTCTTTTGATCATTTCTATGCTTATGCTTATTTTCTGCCTCATCTATACATATATATATATATATAGACACACACAGAAAACGAGAAGATATAGATAATGTAACTGTCTACCAAAATCAACCCACGTAGCATGCAAACATGCCATGAAGCTACACGTGTGTTAACCTTGTACCAAATGCATGGTACTTTCACTCTTGTTGTCTGCCACGTTTTCTGGCTTTTTAGTACCTAGAAAGTATTATGTTAAAAAATAAAAGAAATTAAAATATAATGGAGAAAAACAAACTAAGAAGAGACTTTAAACTTCCAGACACACAGATTACAAAAATAGTTATCCACATTTTACATTATGTAATTTTTTAAATATTTATTCTGCATAATTAATTTTTTTATTTCAACTTACACTTAATATAATATATAATAAAAAAACATATAAAATAAAATAAATATATATTATTTATTTATAAAAAGGTCATATACTTTTATTTATAAAAAAGTTATAAGACGACATATTGAAAAATACAGATATAGATACAACAACATCTGAATTTGCACTAGTAACTAGAGTTAAAACATTTTTTAAATCCAAGATAAATATCTATGTAATAGAAATTAAAATAATGAATAGATAACTTAAACTGAAATTAAAAAATGGAAACACAAACAAATGTTGAAGTTTGAAAATGATAAAAACAAACAAAAACGAGTAGTGATAACTTAAAACTTATTTAAATTCATAACTAATAAGTTTTAAAATTTATTATGTATAAACAGTTATTATAGTAATAGTAAATTTTACATATAATTAAGATAAATTTAAATATCTTTTCTTCCATTAGACAAACCTGAGTGTTTCAAAATAGAAATAGACTCATTTGAGCTTCATTTTTATCAAACAGAATTTATTTTAAAGATTATATTTGAAATAAGAAGAAAAATCTCCCATTCATCCCAACAAATCAAATCCCTTTTGAAAGGGTATTCTATCTTTATCAATGTCATGTTCTCTCTGAACATATCCGAATGTGGAATATTTTCCTGAAAGATAAGATAAACTAACCTGGTACCAACTTGGTTTCTTTTGATTAGTATAATAATATATTTGAGGTAAGATATATTATGAAATCATTCATCAAAAAAGAATTTTACATGATATTATTATACACAACCAAAGCCACCAAAAAGCCAAGTAAAGCACCAGCTATGACTTCAATCTCCGTATGGCCAATAGATTCTTTTAATGGGGGTATGCCATCAACAGCCAATTTTGAGATTCCTTTTTCTTCTTCTTCTGTTTGACTTATTTTGCTTCCTGATTTGACCAATAGACCTCCATTTGCTTGTTGTGGTTCCAAAGTGGCTTCTTGGGACAAAAGAGACTTCTCAAAGTCTTCTATCTTTAGTTGCTTTGATAGTCCTGGTTGAGAGTTGATTAAACTTTCTCCATCTTTGGAATGTAAAGAGTTGGCTTGCATTTGGAGAAGTAATTTGTTCAACACTCTAGCATGAGTACCTACTTCTCTTCTTACACCCTGAAAATCACAAGCCAAATTCCCATTTGTTAGCTATATAAGGTCATAATCATAACAAAAACAAGTTAAAGGGACAAATAAAAAAAAAAGCTGAAAGTTTTTCTTGGGCCCACTTTAAGAAAATAAAACAAGAGTACGGTACGAAGAACACATTTTCTATCACTCACCCCTATTGGTTGAAATTCACATAAATACCTATTACGAGGAAGTGGGTTTAAACTTAATTCATTCTTACAAAATCTGCAAATCTGCTTGTTAGATGAGAATTGTCTTCATTTATATTCTGTAAATTGTTTATCTTTAATCGATGTAAGATTTCTAACACAATCTCTCATATCGAGACATTGACATCTCAGGTGTAGAACTAGATATTTGTAGTTGGTCTGATAATATCTTGTAGTGAGTGACACTATAGATCCAACAAACTTCGTTAGGACAAACTCAAATATCACATTAAGAAGTGTTCATCCTTGAAAAAACTAACTTGTAAGTTGATGCCTCCTATTTATATAATGTAAAATTAATCTTATCTCAAATTGATGTAGGATCTTTAACACCTACTAGAAACCACATGAGTTTCCGATACTGGAAAAAATTGTATCAGAGTACTAGAGATTGTGTTACTATAGTATATCACTTTTTTACTTGGAAAAGAAAGCATTTACTATGTCAGACATAAAAAAAGATAGTTATTTTCTTTCCTTCTAATAAAACCCTTTTACTTTTGACTCCCTAAAATTAAACTAAGGTTGATATTAACAAATTGTAAAATGAAAAAAGGTTTTACTGAAAAATATTAACACATACTGGTCAGTTTTTCACCTGAGACAGATATTTATCTTATACAAATGTTCGTTCTGGTGAGCCTAAGCAACTCGAATTTCAGCTAACTTTTGTCATAGTAAGGACAATTATGGGAGAGATGAAAAAACTAAGACTTACAAACTTTGAGAAGAAATAAGTACATTATGGATAATGCAATGACGACGACAAGGTGTGGCCACGTATTTTAAGTGCAAATAGGCAATATTTCCTTGTGTGAAGTGTGTGCATGTTTGGTTGAGATTATTTTGAGGGAACTTCTTTTCCAAACAAATCTCAAAAATGTAGGCAAAATTGGAAAATTATTTCCTCAAAATAGGATGAATCAAGCATGCAGTAAGTATAAGCCACGTGACTAGAATATATGATCAATATACACTAGTTCAGGCTTGGTGTAGGATATCTATCTTATCATTTGGCATCTGAAACAATAAACTAAAAATACATTTAACAAGTTTCCTTAGGTTGAGGCTGATAATAATTTCCTAGTCACTTTTTCTCCCAATTGCAAGCATCCTTTTTCTATTTTCCTTATACATTCGTTAAATTCCTTCTCATTCTGCAGGTTACAAGGTTAATGAAGTGCCCAGTTCAAAGTGGAGCCGATATGAATAAGAACAAAAGAAGTATCCGCTGCAATCTAACTTAAGTATGAAACAAACCAAATTAAGAAAATATTTTAGATGCCATCAAAGTAAGGGACTAGCATTGTCCAACTAAACATTTTACCATGTTCCTTGCAATGTGACACACAGCAAATCCATTAGGATTGAGCTAGTAGTAAGGGATTTGAGTAGTTTGCATCAAAGTTTCAGACTTCATTGCTACCAATGTATAAAAAATATTTAGTAAGCCCTCTGTATAATTCTTCAACAGACTATCAGTAGTACCACTGGGAGTGAATTTACAATGTAAATACTGAAACAAAAACAAAAAAGGGTATTGAAGAGAGAGACACTGCACTCTACCTTTCTCTTTAACATCCTCTTGCCTTTTCTGCTTTACAGCCCTCTCATCTTTTAATAATCTACACAGGTAAACCACCCCTCCTAAATACCCTTTTACTATATTGACAATTTGTTACATCAGTCCTTCCTTCCTTAGATTTTGAATTGCTTCTGCGGATTGATACATTAAATGGATTGGATCCTCTGTGGCCCTTCCACATAGTTATTTATTACTTTTGGTAGAGAGACAGGAAAGAAAAATGCTAAAACTTTCCAGTTATACAACCAAATCTATCTATTTAATCATCTTCCTAATCCAAGAAATGAACCCCAAGTAACAAGTGGCCTTGAAAGTTGAAACACATTATGTTTTAACCTTTGAGCAATGTTTAATAGCAATCTAAAGTTCGAAATAAAAAGAAAGATTGAAAATCAATAGAGCATGGTGATGTGTACATGGATAGGAACATGACGAGGGATGAAGAAGACTAGAGACTACATTGTGGATTAGGCGTTGTGTAATTTTGTATTGAACCTTTGATGAACTTTTTGTATTTATTTCTCTGTTTTTGGACCTTGATGGACTTTTTGTATTGGACGTTTGAACATTAATTGCTATTAAAATTACTAGATAACTTGTTGGATGACCTTAATTAGTTGGATGAGCTTAGTAGTCTTAGGTCCTTAGTATAAGTAGGTATTTGTTGGCTTTTGTAATTTGTTTTGACTAATTTGTATATGAAGCTCTATGATTTCTAAGAGAAATTCTCTGTAGGATTTTGTGAAGATATTTTGATTCTTATCTTTGAACTACTAATTCAGATTGCATGTTGCTTTTGGTATGCATAATATTGTTTTAGGTGGTGATGTCAAGTCCTTGAGATTTGAGAAAACATTCCACAATGTGTGTTGATTATAGGAAGTATGAAACAAAAAGGGTTGTTTGACAGAATTTTTATCTTTCATTTGAAAATGATATAATTGCTTATATTTTGCATTAAATTTACTTAGTTATGAAATATGAGATTAATCTTTTGATTTTGGTGTGGTTTGATGTTTTCTATAGGTTCATATTTGATCCCGAAGGAAAATCTAAAAGCAATAAGAAATTTTCCTTTCAAGGTATTCAAATCTCATATAGATAAATTTTCTTGTATTATTTTAGACTACTTCAAATTTGAGCCATTCAATCTAAGTAATAAAGAGTCAAATACGATGTAGAATTCTCTCGAAGCAGAAGAGTGTGATGAGTGCACAAATAGGAACATGATGAAGGATTAAAAAGGAGGGGTTACATTGTAGATTAGGAATTGTGTAATTTTGTATTGGGTCTTTGATGAGCCTTTTGTAATTGTTTCTATTATTTTGTAATTAGAAACTCTCTTTGGACATTAATGGCTATTAGGATTTTAAATAGCTTGTTGGGTGAACCAAATTACTAGAATGAACCTAGTATCTTTGGTCCATAGCATTGGTATTTGTTGAATTTTGTAATTAGTTTCGACTAATTTGTGTGTGAAGCTTTATACTTCTGGAGAAAAATTCTCCCAAGGTTTTTATGAAAATACTTTAATTTCTTATCTTTGAATTTCAAATTTAGAATGGCGAATCTTCCTCAACTTGTCAATCAATCTCTTGATTTTTTTTGTCTTCTACATCTTCTATTTTCTTCTGCATTTTCTATTTTTTGGGACTTTTGTAGATAGAATGCCAAAATCCTAACCTATGATTAGATGCTTATCACATGGCATGATACAGACAGTGTAGCATGAGTTAGTCTCAGATTTCCATCGACCGCCATAACATAAAGATGCCTCCTTGCATCCTTGGCTTGACCAACAAGAACTGTCTTCAAAGAAAGGTAGTCTTGTTTTATTTTTGTATAAGCCTGATTTGAGTCGGTACCTTCGAGATGCAACTAGTTTCCTCCCCTGACACAGGGGTTACCACTTGTTCTATTGCAAATCCTAATAGCGACTCTTTTTTATTTGAACAACTATTCAGAAATGTAAAGCTTCTCTAACTCCAGTTTTATTAACCATATATGTAAGATTCTCAGCGCAGAATCAAACTACTGTTTTACTAAATCAGTTATCAACAAAAGAAAAAGAAGAAGATTTCAAGCCTAAATGTAAATGCATAGATTATCAGTGCTGGTAAGCAGCTGTTATATATACATTGCTTGTTCAGCAATTAGATCATCTTATAATATCTTTTACATTTGGGTATATATTGGAATTAGAGTTCAACTTTTGTGACCACTCCTCAAAATCTTCATTGGTCACAAAGAATTTTCTATTCTAGGTTTCAGCTGCACATCAGCTTATGCCAATTGCTTTCCCAACATACGTAGTTCTAGAAGCAACACATCCCACATAAAACAACAAATCATAAGAAAAATACGGAATTAAATCTGTTCATGTGTAGTGTTTACCAATACCACCATGGTAAGAATTCCACAAATAGTTTTATCATTCATTAGAGATTACATTACATTAATCACATAACAACAATACCCAATATCTTACAAGATCTTAATTTAATCCGGCTTAAGACTTGTCAAATAAGTTTGAAATAAATAGCCCATGGACCACCACGGTGTTGGTAAAATAAACCACACAAATTGTGGCTTTTTTCTAAGCGAAGTTGAAATGTTACACAGTTAAAAGAACATAACAAAAGACATTCACGTGATCCAATACAAATACATAAAGGAAAGTAAATAATTCTAAATAAAGACTAGATAGAAAGCACCATATTTGATAGAAGATCATACCTGAGCATCATACATAATGAGACCAGCATACACAACAGCAAGCCCAAAAATAGGATCAGAGAAGCCTCTGCATTTGCAAATTATAAAATTACAGATATCAGACGAACACATACATAAAAACGTATAAATCAAGTGAAATTCTTGGTTATGGTGAGAAATAAAACCTATGAATGCTATCCATACAATTATAAATGGATGATCAAGATTAAAAATGTTTTAGTGAGCACACGACCATTAAAAAAGTCATGTGCGTTTACCTTTTAGTCTTGACCATTCAAATATAATCCAATAGTATATATTTATTATTCTTATGAACCAAACACCAAGATGGCAACCGAATGAATATCTTACCTCTCAAGGCCAAATAATGTTGCACAAGCCACTGTTGCCTATGCCAGGAAAATACAAACAACTTGGTGAGATACTGAGATTGAAAATGAAACCCCACTGGGTGAAAAATCAACAATTCAAATGCCATCATCAAAATAGGATTAACTGATTAAGGGTTGCAAAGCCATACAGAAGAGTGTGAAGATGGGAACCCTCCAGCTTGAACAATTACCCTGATATCAAACTCTTTGCCATAAAGAAAAACAGAAGTGAACAGCTTAGAAAGCTGACCAATCGCCAAAGAAACACCAGCTGCAATCAGAACCTTGGAAGAAGAAGAACAAAGAAAGAGAAAATAAGAGCCAGATCAGCACATAGAACGGCAAAACACGAAGTGGTTTTGCTGGAAAAGAAAGAAAAAATCAAAATTTGAAAGGAACCAAGAATTTGTGAGACATCTAAACTTTGAACTTTGAAATGGGTACCTTGTTATGAGCAATTTGAACGATGTCATCAAGGAAACCAGGGCCAAGAGAAGAAATTCTGAAGGTGGAAGTTTTGGGCTTTCTAGGAAAAGAGAGATGGTGAAGAAATGGGTTCCTTTGTTTCAGTGATGGGGTGAAGAGAGAAAAAGTGTGAGAGGGAGGAATAGCACAGAACATGGAATGCTGCAGCAACATTATGTATCTTATGGGTATCTATCTATCTTGTTCTGCACTTCCAACCATGAAACATGTTCTATTCTGATATATGTGTCAAAAAAACAACAGAAATTCTGTAATAGAAGATTTAAATTTTCTTTTCTAACAATTATGTTTTTCTCTTCTGAAATTTGCAGTGAATTTGGTTTTTCTCTCCAAATTGTTTAAAAATCAATATTTTTATTTTTTAAATTAAAAAAAATTACACACTATACTTAAGAAATTAAAATGATTTATTAATATTGTTTTTAGATCTAAATGGTCAAATTGAGTAATTATATTTTTCAAATTTGAAGAAGTATTTTTAAAAATATGAAAAAATAAAATTAAAATTATCATAAACTTCGTATTCTAAAAACATAAATATATCAATCATTTATCTTCACATTGATTTTGTATAAGTTTAACTTTTTGGTGTTTACTATTTTATTGCAAATTTGTATGTAATTTTATTTTGCTTTTAAGATTTAATATTTTAATATATTAAATAGTATAAATAATACACGTTTCTTAAACCAATAGCACAAAGTAGAACCTATAACGTCTTAAAAGATATATTAATAAAACTTTCAATAAAAATGATTAACTAATTTTTCTAATAAAAGTTAATTATCGACATGTCTGATAACATTTCATAATTTACATGTATTGCATGCAGACAAAAGTTTTGACATATTAATAGTATTTTTTTAATTATTAAGATCAAAACTAAAATTAAAATAAATTATAGAGGATGAAAATAGCTTTTACTTGGGAAAAATAGAAATAAAAATAATGACACTGAATATTGAATATTTTAAAAAAAAATAAAAATACATTTTATCTTTGCCAAGATTTAAACTTATCTATTAAAATGTATTGATTGTAATAATTATTAGATAGTTTATCACTATTTGTTAATTTAATCGTGCACTCTTCATTTTCCGTTCTACCTTTTTTTTTAAGTTTGTAATGCTTTTCAAATAAGTTCTAAACCCGTGCTAATGCACGATTTTTTTTAAATTATTCATTTTTATATTTATACTTAGTTTTTAAAATTGTGTATTAAAATACATTATCAATTTTAAAATATTTAGTATTGTATAAAATATTATTACATTTGAATTAAAGAGAATGATAAATTAAATTTTAATTTTAAAATATTAAAAAAATTTAAAAAATAAATATATATATTTGATGTTTAGTGAATTTTTTTAAACTACTTGAATGACAATTTTTTTAATTCTAAACATATTTATTTATACAATGAAATATATATCACATTTTTTATATTTTAATAGTATAAATATAGTCAAAAGCTTTATTTATTACAAAAAAATATTCTTATCAATTTTGAATAAAATTTATAATGCGTTTGTCTTTATTAATTGAACACTAATTTAGTGTGCCTTGTACTTCATAACAAAACTATATATATGTACATGAAACAAAAGGTACAAATATGTTAGAAACAAGACAAGATGAATGACTGAGGAAACAAAGTGTCTTTTTGAGAGGGGTAAAGGAGCAGAGAAGAGTGGAGTGCTTTTATTCTGGGACCAAACTTAGGTAATAAATATATTGTGGAATCAAACTCCAAATCACACTGATATTAATGTTAATTCACAACCTTCTTTTTATTGCTCCCATGTGGCTATTGCTGAATGACTCTAGAGAAGACACAAACCAAGAAAGTTGTCCACTACACCAGCAATCAAACAAAACCATGGTAAAAAAATAAGTCATACTTCAAAGTTGATTTATTGTCCTTTTTAGACACTTAGATTCTCAATTAGGTGTACAGATTTTTCCAATTTGGTGAGCAATTTCCCATTTGTAACTAGTGTCTCAAAAACATTATAGAAGAAAAAAAAAGCAAAATATTTTATTATCTTTGTTAACAATTACATTTATAATATTTGCAGTAAGTGTCTCCTAATTACTTATTATGAGTATTTACTTAGAAATATTTATTCAACAATTGAATCAGGAAAAAATAAAGAGTCTTATGCAGTTACATGCATTTATGTGTAGTTACAAAAACACAATAATTAACACTTTTTCTTGATTTTTTGAACTGCAAACTCCAATTTTCTGTCTTAAAAATTCAAACTTGTTAGCCAGAAGTGATTTGGTAAACAAATCTGTAACCTTTGTTTTTCATCCTCGCTTAATCTTCATTCAATACTTTTGGATTTGATGCGGATCCTAAAAGACTTTTGTCAAAGTCTACACTGATAAAGATAATCTCTTTCTTTTCCACTCTATTTACCCTAGTTTCTTTTCCCTTTCCACTCAAATCATTTCATGTCATAAAACACATCAAAATCACTAGCTTATTTAAACTTGGATCATCAACTACATCAGCTAGAAGACAAACAGTTCCAGTTTATTTTGGGATTGTTTCTTCCTGCACCTCCATATATTCTTCTCTCACAACCATAAATTTTCATATTTCTAAAAATGTGCTTCTTTAATATTCCAAATTATATAATCCATAAATATTTTTTCAAATTCATAATTAACTTTCGAATTATGTAATTTAAAAGCATCTTTTCATATACATGATTAGTTTCTGGATTCATAATCTGGAAGTATTTTTTAATATGAGATTAACTTCCAGAAAATATAATCCAAAAAAAATTCCAAATGCATGTCCGAAATAATCTGGAAGTCATCCTCAAATTCAGACTTTTAGATTATATAATCTAAAATACCATTTTTTTTTTAAATATATTATGGATTACATCTGTAAACTATTTATGAATCCAAGATTAATTTTCATATTATGTAATCCAGAATATAGGGGTGACACGTAAAAAAGTATTTCAATGTTTTGAATGGAATGTCAGAAGAATGGGAGGTGTAGGCAGAAACAGTCTTATTTTGGTTATCCATGTTTTATTTTGTTCAACCCATAAAACATGATACAAACACTTTTTCAAGAGTAGATATTAGATTGAATGGCAACTATAATGCAGCAACACTGAAAAAAGTGCTGAAAATACACAGCCATTTGCTTGCTTGATGGGTTCCTAGTAAGACTAAATGAATGACCAGGAATGTGGGGCCGATTAGTAGAAATGCATGTCAATGATGTGAATGGCAAGAACACCAAGATAATAAATGAGAACCCACCCAGCTTGATTGAAAAAAATTCAAGTATAGTTTCACCACAGAAATTTTGAACAGTGATCAAGTAACATTGGCAACTTCTAATGATTGAACAGTGGTGCTAGTTTCAAACAATTTAACCAAGTGACAATGTATTCAAGCAGTTTTATGCTGCAGTGGCATACCTTTGAGGGTGACCAACGAGTTAAACATGCTATAACGGAAATATTATAAGGCATGTGGCATTGATTTCTATATATACAAGAATGGAAGAAGAATGAAATACACAAGTTATTTATATAAACATAAAAAACTTCAAAAAAGATTTTATTTAACCAGTTTTTACAACTTTTTTCCCTTGTCATTTCAGATAAGTAATAATCATGTCACATTTTGCCACATCTCTATGATTTATTTTTAATAATTAAAAATTATGAGCAGTATATATAAAAAATTAGAATTAAGGATAAAAACTGTACATGGACTAAAATATCGGAATCAAACAGTGTAGTTAAACTAAAAGTAACAGGATTGAAGCAAATGAGGAAAATTGGTGGTTAATCCTCCACTGAACTGTGTATTCTCATTCTCTAACTCAGGTGTATGTGTACATGATCATCACCAATTAAATACTAACAAAAATATTGAAACCCACAATATATTTTTATTGTAATTAATACTATATAAAAAAATTACAAAGGAAAATAGAGCCTCCACTCGATCACAATAGGGTAGACTGATGGTTTTTCAGGAAATACATTGTAAGTTCCAATGATAGCATGAAACTTAGTTTTTGGCCAGTGAAGGGGGAAAAGGAATATTCAACGTGATATCAAACCCTGGTTAGCTGCTGCTACATTTAGTGATGAATATTGAATAGTGATTATCAGCCGCAAATGAAACACTAAAAAATTATTCCAAAATCTTCTCATCAATGAGGGGAACCAATAAATAGCAGCATGCCCATAACAGAATGCAATGGATCAGACCTACATTATACAATGGTTCCTCAGTCTCTAAAACTCCTCATGCCATAGGTTTATCAGTACCTGCCAATTTTCTTCTCTGCTGATGCTCTGCAACTTTATAATCTACCACTTCACGGAACAAGCTTGGATCGAGCACACAATTCTCACTTCCATATACAGCAGCTTGGACACTTGCCATCAGTTTGGCTATTTCTCTTCCAGAAAATCCCTCAGTTTTAGCCGCAGCTTCCTTTACAATATCATCAGTCAATCCTTTAATTTCTATTTGTTGCGGCTTTCCTTTGAACAAATCTTTAACAAAACCAGATTTTCCTGATCCAGCTTGGGCTATGTACTTATCTAGATAAAGCTTAAGAAGTTTGAAGCGCTCCCCTTCCCCAGGCAAGGGAAATTCTAGAACCTCATCAATTCGGTCTGCAACAGCCGAATCAAGATCACCGGGACGATTTGTAGCAAGAGCAAGGACTATGTCCTTGGACTGGTCACCAGTTCGGAAGAGAAGGGCATTTAAAGCACTTCTTTGTGCTTCACTCATATAAGTCTTGTTCCGCCTGTAAAATTCATCAAATGCAATGAATCCATTTCAAACAATTTTCTCAAAAAGAATGTTGTCAGATTCATTTTTAACAAACAAACGTGATCCTGAGCAAGCAGCATCTAGCTGTTATTTTATCATCTTATGTTGTCATGAGCAAAGAGAACAAAAAGAAAATAAATGAAAAACGTGGAAGAAGTATTGCTTACTCGCACAGAAATGCATCAGCTTCATCAATGAAAAGCAATAAACCCTTATTTGATTTCTTAGCCCAATCAAACAACTGGTGTATCTTTGTTACAGCCTGTGATCCCAGTGGAGCAACGTCTCCTCCAGTCATTAATGCATAATCTAATCCCTGCATTAAATTGAAAACCCAATTTCAATAAAATAAAAACTTATCTGAAAGGTATAGATTGTGTTAAAAAATAAAATAAAATTGATAAGCATAAAGAGTCAACTGATGAGAATAAAGTTTATTGTTTCATAAAACATGCTATAACAAGAAACATGGCACTCAATATATATTTGAACCACTGAATTTAGTTAGTATGGGAGCATAAATTTGTAGATCTGTTAAAACATACTTTGGGATTTATTAATTGTAGGCCCTAAATAGCCAGAAGAAATTATTAAACAGACCAAAATCGTAAAATTGTATGGATAGTTTGCTGTATGCTGATGTATTCTCACCAATTAATACAGAATAATAACATACAATGAAATTTACCCCATTAAAAGGAAAAAACCAAAGTTTGAACAATACACCTACTTATTTTAACCAAGAAGAACGTAAATTGTATGAAATACTTGAAAATTAGAATAAGTAGATCAACAGATTAGTGAAGAATCATACAGATTTACGAGCCAACTCCCTTGCAGCCATTGTCTTTCCCGTTCCAGGAGGACCATAAAAAAGCATGTTTCTGAATGGTGCTTGATGTGCTTTTGTATTTGCAGTTGCAGATGACAGCTGTTCAATTCTTTTCTGAAGAGAAGGATGCAAAATCACATCACCAAAACCATTTCCAGTTTTAGAAGCAGATCCTGAATCATTACGTCGAGATAGGGAGCTCATGGCACGAGAAAACATGCCAGACCAGGGGTATTTCCCTCTGGAGGACTCTCGAATCAATGATGGTTGACCCAATATTCTATCAATATACCCCCAAATTACTCGTGCACCTTCCCTGGGTTAGACCAAAACAATTGATGTGAATATAAAACTGCACAACCCATGCACTGACAGCATCTGATGTGCATAATACCAAAGGTCCAGTATGAACAAAACTATGCAACCCTAGAATGCAAATAATACCAAAGTGACATGGAATAAGAAATGTACAATGTAGAAAGGGGGAAAACATGGCTCTTCAAGTTCAATATTCCCAGAAGTGAGTATTGCTGGGAAAATAGTACATGGTATATAGCTCATTACTACATTGCCCCTCAGTCCTCAATTTTAAATCAAAGGCATGATAAAAATAATATAATCAATAGCCAATAATTGCTAGTTACCTCGTAGTATAGACCCCTGCTGCCAGAGCAGTCACTCCACCAACTGCAACAACCAACTTATTTTGATCCGTTAGAATGGCTCGTATACCCCCTGCAACATATGGATAGAGTTTTTTTAACTCAGGTCGGTATGGAATGCAATTTGCCAAACCCAGTAAGGCAATGATACTGATGGAGTTCATCAATATTATGCTAAAATACATCAGATGCTGAAGAAAAAAGTGAATGAAAAGAGCATCCCTCAAATTACAATATTTTCATTAATAATGGAATTTATAGGCTATGGTTCACTGTGCAAACCCAATTATGAAGGTAAAATAAGATAAAATAACATGTTACCCGACAAATTAATGTTGAAGGGCTTTTTTCAAAATCAGTAGGGTATGTATGGAATGATTCACTCCATACACTAAAAACCATAAACACATATGTAATGACAATTGCTACTTATCAGACTGTCAATACAAGCCTTTGAATTTTGTGAATCTGGTAGAAATGTACCTCCAATATGCTCAAAAGTGGTATTTATGGCAGCAACCCATTTTTCTCGTTCAGCATTAGCACGGTCAACCAGCATTCGCCTGTTAACATCTTCTGCCAGCTTTGCTTCATGTGCTCTGCCTTCTGCTTCTGCCATAGCTCTTACTCTGATTGTTTCACGTTCAATCTCAGCCTTCTCTCTTTCTGTTTGCCTTCTTTGTGCTTGGATTTGTTCCTCTGTTGCACGTCGAGCTTGCTCCTGTCTGATTGATGATTCTTCTTGCATTTTTACAAGTTCTTGGTTCCTGCCCCTCTGGTATTCATTTTCTGCCTGTCAAGAAAAAAATGCAACATTGAGAAATGCTCAATAAATGGCAACAGAAATCCTGAGTTCCAAAAGGTTTAACACCTGCATCCTCTTCCTCGCCAACTCATCCTCATATTTGGCCATTTGAGATTTTGTTTGTGCCTGATGCTGAGCCAGCTTTTTTTGCTCATCATATATAATTTTTTGTCTTTCCTGCAAGATGAACCAACTGATATATCAGAAATAAATTGCAAGACACAACATCCTGGAGTACAATGAAAGAGAACTTTGATTGCATGAATTTCGTCCTGCAATAGCTAAAACTTACCAAGCAAGCAAAATGGACTATAAACAACAGAGATTTAAAATATTCAAATATTGACAATCCCAAGCAAAATGGACAGATATGGACTGTGAATTTTAAGCGTGTAGTGACTTTTCTGAATCTTCAGGAATAGTTAGGATTTCTGTGATGACAGAGATAGAAAAAAAAATGTTCCTATATGATTCTTATCGTCTTTTGAAAACAAGACAAGCACACAAAGGATATTTCTCCTTTCACACTGGAATATATCCAGTTTTGTAACATACAAAGAAATAAGCGCCCTCTACTTCTATAACAGAAGTCCTATTTATAAGATGTTGGGGAACCATTTTCTCTTATAAACTAACATCCACCCATAACCCCTGAAACAGACACTAGCTCAAAACAGATATCCTGACTAACAGGCCAAAAGATATTTCTCCTTTCAAACTGCAATCTGTCCAAACATAATTTTGGAAGAAATAATGGAAGCTGGAGTCCATTTTGGCCACGGTACTAGAAAATGGAATCCTAAAATGTCACCTTATATATCTACAATACAAAGCATAAGTGTATTCATATTACAAATCTTATTAGAACTGCTTGGTTATTATCAGAAGATTGTGATTTAGTTTTCCATGCAGAAAATGGGGGAAAAACAAATCTTAATTATTAGTACAAAAGAAAGGTTGATTCAGTAGCGTGGGCTGCATTAAGAGATCAGTTTCATCATATTAATAAAAAATGGCTCAGCGGTATGTTAGCCAATTGGTATATATACTACCAAAACCCTGGTATACTACAAGAATACGACTTCAAAAGTTCAGGGACTTGAGAATGTAGCTAACAAAGAAATAGACCTCTACTTCTATAACAGAAGTCCTGTTTATAACAGGTTGGGGAACCATCTGTTATAAACTAACATCCACCTATAACCCTTAAACAGACACCGACGCAAAACAGAAATCCTAACCAACAGGCCAAAATATAGAATAGGTTTAAATCCTATTTTTCTTCCCTTCTCCTATACATTTTCAAAAGGGTTTTAACTCTAATCAGTGGTTTCTGATATAAAACTTTTTGGAGTGGTTCAATGACGGTGCCTTTCAAGGATTCATGTAATGTCTTTGGCATTGCACCTGCCAATTGCACAATTTTCACTTCAATCTTATCCGAAATGCAATTTTCAAACCGTTCCTCCATTTCTCTCAGGAATGTGACAGATGATAGCAGCTGTTACAGTCCCTCGAGTAATAGGCATTCCAGGAACTCCAATGAGCTCGCAGAACACACTTGACAGTAAAATAAAAACATAACAAAATTCAACACTCGCCAGTGCACTAAAACGAAGAGAATCATACTAACTTACAGTCTCATGCAGCGCTTTCATCTGCCTAAACTCAGCAACCTTCGCAGCAAGCTCAGCTTGTTTTGTCTCCTCTTGTTTTTTGATAGTTTCAAAGACCTGTACTATAAGAGCCAGGTTAAGACGACAGAGAAGAGGAATGGTGGGGTTGAATGGAAAGGGGCAAATGAGCATAAAGCTGAAACCTTTTTGCCGTGGGGTGAAGTGGAAATTTCCTTGAGAGCCTTAACCCCTCTCTCCAGAGCCTCAGGATCAAACCCAGCAGAAGTGGTCCTCGGATGATCGTTTCGCACCTTTGGCGGCGCCGGAGAAGGTTGATTCTCAGAAGGATTCGGCGGTGAAATCCCATCTGCGTAAGCGTTGCTCGGATTCAGTAATGCAGCACTTGCAGCGGCGGCGGCTATGGCCGATGCGTAGGTTTTGAAAGCCATTGAAGGAATGAAGAAGAAAGAAGAAACCCGCTGCGTAGGGTTTAAGGGTCGCCGTGTAGGTTTAAGGAAACAACTTTTCGAACCTTACCACACTCATTTTAATAATATATCTTCTTAAAAATTATAATTTAAATATTATTCTACATTACATCAAATTAATGTTTATTTATAAAATAGGAATTATATTTAAAAATATACTGTAATTAAAATTTATTGTAATTTTTAAATATGTAAATTTAAATGGGAGAATTATCCCGGTCTCACCACTAATAATCCTTCCTTGGAACTGAGGATTTTTAGTGTCAAATTTTTTACTAATAGGAAATTAATTATTCACGAAATACGAAACAAAACATTGGTTCATATTTTCTTTCTATGAGAGTATTTGAATGGAAAGTGCATGTATAATGGATTTGGAGGAGAATTATAATTGATTACATAAATTATCATTTTATTTATAATTAACTTTTTTTAGGTTAATATTTAAAATAATAAAATATTTTTTTATATTTGAAATAAAATAATTATTTAATTTAAATTTTATTTTAATTCCAATTTGTACTTTTTATCAAATTATTTTTAATTATCATAGAAAAAATTATATTACATCAATCAAATTATTCACAAATTTTCTCAGTACTTTCTTTTTTCTTTCCCTTAATCCAGAAAATCCCACTTTTTATTTTATTTCTTTCTTTTTCTACTCCTCATATTCACTTTCTAATCTAAACAAAACCTTGTTTCATATTTTCTTTACATAAAAAAGAGTATTTGAATGGAAAGTGCATCTATAAGGGAGTATTTGAATGGAAAGTGCATCTATAAGTGATTTGGAGGAAATTAGAATTGATTACATAAATTATCATTTTATTTATAATTAATTTTTTTAGGTTAATATTTAAAATATATATATATATATATATATTTATATTTGAAATAAATAAAAAATATTTGATTTAAATTTTATTTTAATTCTAACTTCTACTTTTTTATCAAATTAATTTATAAATATAATCGAAAAAATTATATTACATCACTTAAATTATTCACAAACTTTCTTTCTATTTTTCATTTTTTTCCTTAATCCAAACAACCTCACTTTTCACTCTATTTCTTTCCTTTTCTACTTCCTAAAATTCACTTTCTAATCCAAACACACCTTTAAAATTTTCATGGTCGAAAGAGGACAAGTTTTTCACCAACGTGACCTTTAAAAGTTGTTTTGAGATCTCAAGTCAAAGTTGATCTTGAAATCACTCCTAGTATATATGGAAAGAAATTTATGGACTAAAGTATGAAGGATGTGTTAAAAGCTTCAACAAAGTGCAATATTTTAAAATTTGTTAGAATATTTCTTTTACTTCAATTAAGTTTTTCATGCTAGAAGACTGAAACTTGAAAAGAGACTGTCAACCTTCATTATTGCTTGGCAAATTACATCAAGGGAGTAATCATGCTATGTTGTATGAAGAGGATTTAGTTTTAATGTACTACATCCAAATTAGGATTAAGGTTAATTGGATCTATGTAATCAAATATCTCATGCTCAAATCCAAAAGATTATCAACTTACAAGTTTCCCTATGTTGAGTTAGTCTATAAGTTTCTTATTCATTTTGGACGAGGAGTTGTTAGAATTGATTAAAAGCACAAATTAAATCATCAATGTCACGCTTCATAAAATGTATTTTTATCAAAGTGGGTGATCATTGGGTGTACAAAGATGATGAAAATGGAATTGTGGCACCAAAAACTGACAATGTTGATGAAGTTGGACCTAGCATTAATGGAACCAATCAATACACTAACCCAATGCCAATAAAATAATTTCTTAAATTCCACATGTTGATCGTGGTATTCCATATTTGAGAAGATGTTGCTCACAAGGATTGATACCATGGTCACTGATCTATGTTGAATGAAGAGGATCTAGTTTTAATATATTGCATCCAAAATAGGATTAAGGTTAACTAAATATATGTCATCAAAGATCACATGCTCAAATCCAAAAGACTATCATATTACAAGTTCCCCTATGATGTGTTAGTCTCTAAGTTTTTTATTCATTTTGGAGTTTATCTTGAGGGGGAGTTGTATAAGATCATTAAAAGCACAAATGAAATCACCTATGTCACACTTCATAAAATGAGTTTTATCAAAGTGGATGATCACTGGGTGTGGAAAGATGATGAAGATGGAATTGCTACACTAGAAACTGACAATGGTGATGAAGTTGGACCTAGCAACACTGGAACCAATCAAGACATTAAACCAATGACAATATGATGATTCCTTACATTCCACCTATTGATCATGGTATTCCATATTTGAGAAGTTGTTGTTGACAAGGATTAACACCATGACCACCATAAAAAAAAATCACTATAAGTTTTGTGCTATATAGATTATCATATGAGAGTAGTTCAAGACATGATTGATGAACTTTAGTTTGACAAGGACAATTGGGATTTGCATTTCATTTTTTATGTTGTTTTTATTTCCTAAAATCTTCATGGTTTGTAATCGTTAAATTGCATTTTGTGTTTTCTATCTTATTTGATGATACTATATTTGATGAATCCACTTCTAAAGACAATAGAAACTTTAAGTATTGAAAAGTTAGTTTTGTAGAGTGTGTATGTGTGTTGCCCTTTTTTTATGTCTTTCCTTTGGGTGATTAGGTTGATCTTCATAAATATTTAAGAAAGATGATTTATTTTTGTTGTTAAAACTTTTTGTGGTTAGAGGATAATTCTAACTTGTTAAAAGGTAGTTTAATCCATTAAAATGTTTTTATCTAAAATCCTAAAAGACTATAGTGAATATTTTAATCTCTTACAACAAGTTTTTTTTTTCAACAATGTTACAACAAGTTTTTAATATATTGAAATTTCCATTGTTTTCATAAGAGTCTTTATTAGTCTATTTTAACATATTGAAATAGTGATTTAATCCATTATTTTCACTAGTAAGTGAAATCAACAGATTAAAACGTGTTTTCAAACTATTAAAACTAGTTGAATAAATTCTATATAACTCTCATTTATAGATTTTTTTAGTGTGTTTTGAAATTTGAGTTTTTGAAAACATGTTACATTCTGAGAGAGTTATCCAGTTGAATTATAAAGTGTTTTCTTTGAGATTTCTTGTGATGTTCTTGAGATCAATCTCTTCGATTAAGATGTGTTTTTACCTGAGTTTTTCAGATTAAGCTTGGTCTTATTGTATTAAGGTGATATTGTTCTTTTGTTTAGTTTTTTTTGTGGTGTTTGATATTAACTAGATATGATTTCCAATTGTAATTTTGTAATAGGGTGTTACAGGGGTCAAATAACGCTCTTGTATGGTTCAAGAAAAGTGTTATTTGTGGGTCTTGTTCTTATAAACAATTGTTATAATGTTTAACTTATCTTGTTTAGCTGAGTGACTAAATGTAACTCTTGTTTAAGAGTGGACCGGTATAAAAGTTACTCTGTAATCTTCTTTCCCCCTTTCTCTTTATTTATAAGTCTTAGTGTAAATTATTCTTGTTGTAATTGAGTTTTTTGATTTGTTAATTTTTGTATTTTAATAAACTAATTCATTAAGTGACTCATTATAATTTTGCTTAAGTCTTTGAAAAAGTTTTCAAAGTTCAATCACCCCCTTTTGAAATCGTCTTATTTTTCTAACACTTCTTTTGTGTCTTCCTTGCATTCGATGAGCTTCAACTAGACCATTGCATTTAATGCACCTTATGCATATTTAAATTCTCTTATTCTTTATGTAACCTCTTTGTTGACTAACCATGTATGTTTCCCTCGGTAGTAGAGTCTTTTATACCCTAACATGGTAAAAGTGCACACCATCAATGATAAGTAATTGAGCCAAAAATTTGAAAGCAGTTATATCAGGAAAGTTGTTAGACCTTGCAACTTTACCTCATGTCTTAAGAAACATTTGAACGTTGATATTTGGCGTGAGTCTTCTCGAGAGCAGATGTAAAAGATAATATCTGACTATTAAACTTAAGCTTCATGAATATTTTTTGATCTTATGTTGGCTTAAAATATTCATTTAGTGTATCATCTCATGCTCTCTTCTTTATCAAACATTTTAGTTGTTTTTTTATAAATGCTTATTAGACAAAGTGGAAGGTTTGCTTCTCCAATGGACAAACATTGTTGTTGATCAACAATTACTTAAACGATGCGCTAGTATGATTTGATCTTCGCTTTAATAAACTCAATTTTATATTTTGTTGATTTAAACACTAAATCAAAATGGTAGGATGGTGAACTTTTACATTAACAAAATTATTTAGTGTTTTTAATTTTTTTGTGTGAAATTATGTATTTTTGTAATTTGTTTGTGTAAAACACATGTATAAATCCTTATATTTATTTTATGTACGTAAATATTGAATACGTAGTTATGTGAATATTTATTTCTTTTACTTCTAAAAGTAATGATGGTAATAGTGAGTTTGTTACATTCTTAATCAGTTTTTATTATCTAAAGAACTATTCATAATTCAAAACTAAGACCATTAATGAAATTCTTAATCCAAAACACAAGGTTGTGTCTCCTAATTATTTCTTAATGAAGTTAATGAACCTAAATTTTGATAATTAATAAGAGATTTATTTATCATAATTTGATTTATTAATCTTTCAAATTTTATTAACTATATTATTTTTTTATTTACTAATCTTGATATATTATTACTAATTTTAATTATTACAAGTTTTATTAAAAATATTCTGATAATTTTTGGGTTTAGATTTTAGCACAATAACTTTATTCTGATAATTTTGGGATTATATTTTGTAATTCTTTTATCATGAAACTATATTTAGATGGCGTACATTAATTATATGACATCATAATTTTTATCTATTATATAGTGTGTAGATAACAATGTTCAATAAATATCGATTTTCATAAAACCAATATATATTTTTTTTAATAACTTGCTGAATAATTTTTATATAAGTTCATTAACATTATGTGTCATGTAATTATAACAAAATAAATATTTTTTTATTTACATAATGATATAGAAAGTAGTTTCAAAATTTTAGAACGTTAGATAGCACATTGTGTTATTTTACATGTTAATCTTATAAAAGAAATTTATTTGTTAACGATTTTAATGTTAATTGGATAAAAAATAATTATGCTGTTATATTTTTAAATTAAACAACTTAATTGAATATTAATTAATAATAAAATTGAAATTAATTAAGCTTTTAGTTAATATAAATCTTTGATAATAGAATAAACAGTTGATTTATTCAATATTGATATATCTATTTTTGGTATAATAAAAAGAATTGTAATTTTAATGAATTCTATTATTAATGTTTCTTCACACATATTAATTTGGTAATTATTACTTGTTTATTAAAAAAATATGTTAATATACTTTATTTAATCTTATTTTTTTTCTTTTTCTTCAAACTAACATATATGATAATTACTAAATATTAAATATATATTTAATAACCTTAATCATTAGTAAAATTGAAATAAAATTATAAAATTAAATTTTTTGTCTTGTAATTAATTCAGAATATGTTATTTTTGTCGGAAGTGGATGAAGTGGGGAAGGTACAAAGCAACCATGATGTCTTTGTCTAGTAGCAACTAATCACATGATCACATAGTCACAAACACAACCCAATTCTCCCTTTCAGTGTGTGCGAGAGAGTTTGAATTTTGTTGATCCTCTCTGAGTTCCCACTTTCACCTCAACCAAACTAACAGCAAAATGGGGTTTCAGAAGATAAGAGTTGACAACCCCATCGTCGAAATGGATGGTATTCTACGCATCACTTTATGCATCTCTCACACTTATCTCTTTATTGTGTGTGTGTGATATTTCTGCTTTCGATTCTGGCGAATGTTAATAATAGTGTGTGAGTGCTTAGTTCTCTATCAGGGTGAGAAAGTTGTCTTTTTTAATCATTTTTTTTCATCTGGGCTGTCAATTACAGTCACCCTTTTTCATTTTCTGTTATGCCTCAAGCGATTTTGGGACCTGAGATCATATGGGGGTCTCCTACTTTCTTAAATTTGATGCCTTTTCTTGGTTGAAACGTTTAATTAGGCAAAACTAACTATTGAAATAACATAAAAAACTTGTCTAGAACCAGATGAAAAGTTATAGCAAGTTGTGAAATTGAAGCACAATTATGATAGAAAATTTTATACTTCATAATAATTTAAAATATTTGAATGAAGTGTTTCTATTCATATGATTTAATCATTATTGGAGATTCAGTTAAATTGGGGGTCTCATCCTCATAGAATTTGTCTTCGGAATCATATGATTTTTCCATAGATGCTTAAAATTTTATTGACTTTCAGTGTCTCAATCTGAATAATCAGTCTTTCGTTTTCTTCGCATGTAGGGGATGAAATGACCCGAGTGATTTGGAAAATGATAAAAGATAAGGTAATTTTATCTTTTTGAGTTATCTTTGGGAATCAAGTTATCCTTACTTTTACATTTTTTACTTTTGCAGCTTATTCTTCCTTATTTGGAGCTGAATATTAAGTATTTTGACCTTGGCCTTCCTCATCGGGATGCCACTGCTGATAGAGTTACCATTGAAAGTGCTGAAGCTACACTCAAGTGTGTGTTCACTCTTGATATTATTTATAATTTTAGTCTTTGTTATCTGCCTCTTTTGTTTCTTCCATGATTATTATTGAGATAAAACTTGCAATTGCAATAGTGTTAAAAGGAAAATATACACCTGTCTTTTTTGTTCTAGTGCCAAAAATCGGATTCGGTGCGTACTCATGCTAACTCTTCATTCATTTAGATTTGATTAAGCTATTTCATTAATCTAGAAATTTTAGTTAGATCTTTTATTAGCCAAAATTGTGATCAAATTCTGAATAGTGTATATGAATGTTTTGCTCAAGTGGTTGAAATGTTGTTTTTCACTCTCTTATGCTTCTATTCTCAGCAGAGGGTAACTGAACTTAGGTTTCAGTGCCACCAAGCTGTTGGTGGGTTCAACATTCAATCATCTCACTATAAGCTTAAAATTGGTCTTACCTACCTATAGCCCTTTGACTTGCTGATATAGTTGTGTCCCCTGGGTAATTCCACTTTAGAGATTCCTTGTTATACAATTCTGGAAATTGGGGCTGTGTGGAGATTCCTTCAGACATGTTTGATGGTATAAAAGGGTGCAATGCTCTGTCCCTGTGGCAGTAGTGTATCCTAAACTGCCTTTATAATTTGATGAAAAAATATGATTTAAATGGAGACAAGGACTAAATATTCAATATGCTCAATTCTGTAAATACGATACTGTTGAATAAGTTAGGTTAGAATGGAAACAAATAATTCTTGTAGTATAGTAAGAGGATATAGTTCTTTGGTGTATTTGGTTTATGTTTACATATTATCAACTCAAATAAACAAATGTAATTTATGTTTTGATGTGATCATTTTTTGAATTCTGTGGAATAGAGTAGCTTTCCTTTCTGTTGTTTGTTAATTATTGGAGAAACTTGTTTTACACACTGAGGCCTCCTGACATGCCAGGGAAATTTTTTCATTGCAGGTATAATGTAGCTATCAAATGTGCTACTATAACTCCAGGTATTCACAGTTTTTCTAAGATGGAATGGTGCATATTTTTCCACGTCATGACTTATGGTTGTGTAGTAACGTGATATGCATGATAAATGAAATTCACATGCAAAGGTTTTCTTTGTCATAGATGAAACTCGTGTCAAGGAGTTTAACTTAAATCAAATGTGGAGAAGTCCAAATGGGACGATCCGGAACATTTTAAATGGTAACTAAACTTTCTAATGGTTGTTATATCCTTGCTTTGTTTTCTGAATTTTAGCTGACATCCAGGGAACATTCAATGTTTATGTTCTACAGGTACAGTTTTTAGAGAGCCAATTATCTGTAAAAACATCCCTCGTCTTGTTTCAGGTTCATAAAATGCTAAAGATCCTTTCATATTTGAAATTTTGAATTTTACTTTATGATTGCAACTTAGCAAGTGTTAATTACTTTCTGTCTATTGTCTAGGCTGGACAAAGCCAATATGCATTGGAAGGCATGCTTTTGGAGACCAATATCGGGCAACAGATACAGTTATAAAAGGACCAGGAAAGCTAAAATTGGTGTTTGGTAAATTCACTCCCCAGTCAACTTTTTTTTCATGGCTCAAGTAGTTTGAAGATACAATCTTGATGAAGTTGCAAAGTTCCTCAATGAAAACTGAGACTTTGATTGCTTTCAATTCCTAATAGATAAAAGAGTTAGAGAGGCCTATAAAATTAAAGAATCTTATGGTGTCCAGTTGTGTGTTTACAGCTCCCAGTGGAGGTGAAGGAACTAAAGAGCTAGAGGTCTACAACTTTACTGGCGCTGGAGGCATAGCTTTATCCATGTATAATACTGATGAGGTTTTTATTTGGATGATATTTTCTTCTTCTTCTTCTTCTTCTTCTTCTTTTATTATTCTTCTCAAATAATTTATTACTGCTTGGATGATAATAATTTTATGTTGTATTTGATCTGGAAACAGTCCATTCGAGCTTTTGCTGAGGCCTCAATGAACTTTGCTTACCAGAAGAAATGGCCTCTGTATCTTAGCACTAAAAATACCATTTTAAAGAAATATGATGGAAGGTATGCTGGTATATTTTTGGATCATCTTTCTTTGTATTTAATTTCTCTTCTGTTAAAGTGAGATGCTATTGCAGTAGTTATTAATCAAACCCTCAAGCACCTTTTGAACTTTTTTCTTTTGTTAAAGATTCAAGGACATTTTCCAGGAAGTTTTTGAGGCTCAATGGAGCCACAGGTTCAAAGCTGCAGGCATATGGTTAGTTGAATTGCTAATCAGCATAATCGAAACCTTTATAATATAACTACTAATTCATGTTCTTAATTCTTAGGTATGAACACCGTCTTATAGATGATATGGTTGCTTATGCTCTTAAAAGTGATGGAGGTTATGTATGGGCCTGCAAGAATTATGATGGTGATGTGCAGAGTGATTTCTTAGCTCAAGGTGAGATATCTATATGCCCATGACTTTCACTTAGCTTTTTAGTTATTCATTGTTCTGTTGCTTCTGTTGATGGATGGGACAAAGTTTCTTGAAATTCATAACAATAATTTCCATTGAACAGGATTTGGTTCTCTTGGCTTGATGACTTCAGTGCTGGTATTGCTTTTCTAACCTTTTGTACCATTTCTCTTTTCTCTTCAAGCATAATGTATTTCCTTCGGACCTTCTTTTTGCCACATGGCATCTCTAGCATGATGTTCAAGAAGCTAAATTTGGCAACAGGTTTGCCCAGATGGGAAAACCATTGAAGCAGAGGCAGCCCATGGCACTGTAACACGTCATTATCGGGTGCATCAGGAAGGTGGTGAAACCAGCACAAACAGTATTGCTTCAATTTTTGCCTGGTCACGAGGTCTTGCACACAGGTAAGGATTGCAATGGAAACTAGTCTGATTAGTTATTCTTTATGCCTGAATCTGTAGAAGTTGATCGTTTTCCATTTGATTTCATATTACTGAAGTAAGGCTGAGTGGTTTAAGAGGCCCTTGTTTGGTGGTTGTTATAAGGAAAAATGTTTTTTTAGCAAAAAAGCTTGTCTAAAATTATTTACAATTATTAGATAAGGCTTTTTGAAACGAAAGCAAAAGTTTCTAGTGCTTTTTTTTTTTACGAGTTAGGGGTCTATTTGATTAACTTTCTACATAAACACTTATAGGAGAAGAAAATGAAAGAAAATTGAAATAAATTTCCCCATAAAAAAATTAAATAAATTTCTCTATAATCTGATATAGATTTCTATAAAGATGTTCTTATGTTCTTTTCTTACTAGTAGAGTATCTAAAGTTAATTTTACTAGTGAGCATAAACAAAAAATTGTATCTTCTTGAAAGGAAAAAACTAAATAAAGATATCATGAGCATTTTCTTTTAAAAGCTTATCATCATACACATTTTAAAACTACAAAAAAATGTGTTTTTTCTCAGCTTATTCAAATGCACGCTAACTTTTACAGGGCAAAGCTGGATGGAAATGCTAGACTGTTGGAGTTTACGGAGAAACTGGAAGCAGCTTGCATTGGAACAGTTGAATTGGGAAAGATGACAAAGGATCTTGCGCTTCTTGTTCATGGGCCTAAGTAGTTTCTGGCATTTGAATTGTTGTTTCTAAATGCTAGCTATTGCTTTCACTTTTAATGCATGACAAATTAAAACTTGGCCTTTTTTTCTAATCTGTAGGGTTTCTAGATCCAAGTATTTGAATACGGAAGAGTTCATTGATGCTGTAGCTGAGGAGCTGCGAACAAGATTATCTTCACAATCGAAGCTGTAAAGTTCAAGATGAATGTGTCCATTATATGTTCTTCATTTCCTTAATTTTTCTTTCTCTTTCTTGAAGGAGGGAATTCTATTGCTTCTCAGTTAAACATTTTAGAGTGTATGACATTCTGAAAACTGAATTTTGTAAACAGTACTGCTACTTTGGAAGTCCTTATGACAATATTGAAGACAGTAATAAAACAACATAGGGAAAAATAACTTTCTCGAATGAATTTACACGCCTTGTGTTTTACAATGTATATTTCTCAGAAATGTCTTCAATTTTCTATAGGGAAAGGAGGTGGAGGTGACAGTTTGTAGAGTGTATTCCAGTCAAACTGCATTTTTAACCAAATATATGACTTTACTAAAAATACTCCAAATCTATGTAAGATCACCAAAATCACATTTTGCTTGAGCCATCAGAATTCTACATTGAAGAACTCATGTCACGTACCACAAACATCTTTTCATTGTCAAAACATATTCTGAACACTGAATTTTGCAAACAGTGCTACTTTGGAAGTCCTTACAACAATATTAAAGACATTTTCAAAAAAATGGGGGAAAAAGAATGTTTTTGGACAAATTTACATTCTTTTTTACATTGTATGTTTCTCATAGAAGTCTTCAATTTTCTTTTGGGGAAGAGAGGTGACACTTTGTACAATATATTCTTGTCAAAGAAGTGTATTATATCCATATAGGAATTTTACTGCTAAAAATACTCAAAATCTATGTAAGAATCATTAGCATTAGTGCTGTTTTTATCATTAGCAATATCTGCCATCTTCTTGTCCACTGGGGGTGCTGACTCTTTGCTAGCATACTTGGAGAAGTCTATAGCATCTGGTATGTGAGGAGGTGTGGCACTTCTAACTAGAGCCCAGTTCATTCCCTCAAAAAATGGGTGTTGTTTTATCTCTGTAGCTCCTCTTTTATATGCAATTCTTTTCTGAGGCTCTTTCACCAGCAATCCCCTAATAAGGTCACGAGCCACTGCACTGACCTGGGGAGTTTCTGGGAACCTAAGTGGTTGTCCAACAACATTAAAAAGTGTGGCTTTATACCCTGCACCCTTGAAAGGGGTTGCTCCATGCAACAGCTCATACAAGAAGATCCCAAAAGTCCACCAATCTACTGCACTACCATGACCCTCTCCTTTGATTATCTCTGGAGCAAGATACTCATGTGTTCCTACAAATGACATTGATCTCACATTGGTGGGTTCTGCCATCAGTTCAGGAAGGCGTGCTCCGCCAACCAATAGGCCAAAATCTGACTTTGCCTTGCGGTTTTTCTTTGAAGGCAAAATGCGCGGAAAAAAACTTGATGCTTGAGTAGTGCTTGACACTGCTTGGTCATCACTTAGTACGCCACTGGAGTCATTGTTGCCACCACTATTGTTGCTTGCATGAGCAGATGAAGACTTAACTAGTGTAGGACTGACGGAGCAGCGAAGGGATAAGTCAAAATCTGAGAGCATGATGTGCCCTTCATCTCTCACTAGAAGATTTTCTGGTTTTAAGTCTCTGTATACAATGCCCAGCATGTGCAGGTACTCCAGAGCTAGCAAAACCTCTGAAGCATAAAACCTATCACAAGATTTTTAAGCATATAAGTACTGAAATTGATCTACAGACTGAAATCAGATGGTTAACACAAGTCCCTGTTAATGGCAAAATGATTTAAACAGGAAATACTAATGAGTCCCCAGCCTTGGATAAGGTAATGAAAGAATAAATAAATAATTATTTTTTTTTATAAAATAAAATTAATTTATACTTAAGTTAAAAATAAAAATTAAGAGTAATCACAAGAGTTTATATTAATTAACTCATCAATGAGAGAGAATTTAAAATTAATTTCCATTTTTCATCTTTTTTTTTCTTCTAAAACTGTTAAGAAGAACCTTGTACAAGATACTGCTATATTGTTTATCAATTGCATACAAGTTTTTCAGTATGAATTATGATCAGAACACAGTGAGCTTTAACTAACCTGGCAGCTTCTTCAGGGAAACACTTGTTAGGTTGCTTCTGTCGAAGAGAATGAAGATCACCTCCACTACAAAACTCCATCACCAGACAGTAAAACTTGTCAGTTTCAAAGTAAGAATACAAAGTTGGGAGAAAGGGGTGGTCAAGGAGTCCAAGAATCTCCCTTTCTGTCTGCGCCCTCAGAAGCTTATTTCTGCTTATGAGGGCTGCCTTGTCCATTACTTTCATGGCAAAGTAGGTCCTGGTCCCTTTGAGATCCACAAGGTACACACTCCCAATGTCTCCATAACCAATGCGCTTGAGAAGCCTGAAGTGGCTGAGATTGAGAGGGCCACACCTTGAAACCATGTTGATAGCTTCCCACCTCACATCACCCCCAGTGTGTGGCCTAATGGGTGCACTTGTGCTCTCTAAGCTGTCACTGCGAGAACTAGCACCACTCCCAGGGGTCTTTGCATGTGGGGTTGATACAGACATTGTCTTTGAATGATGGTGATCAGGGTTTGAACTAGGCTTCTTTGTTGTCCTTGGACTTTGGTGTTGGTTGAAGTCAGAAATGTTCCTGTTTGGTGGGATTAGCCTCTGGGGCCTTGATCTACCTTCCAACTTTGCATTATCAGGTTTTGAAACATGGTCTAAGTGTCCAGTTTCACTTCCTGAATTGTGGACAGTTTTTGCTGTAAAGGTCTCTTTTTCTGTTTGGTTCACATTATTGGGATGAGTTGGTGAGTTCTTTCCTGAATTTGCACAACTGCTATGAGCACTAGGGTGTGCCTCTTCTGACACATTGTAGCTCATCTGTGTTTATGGATGAACCAGAAGTTTTGGTCAATTCTCACTCAGTTTTGTCATGCTTTTTTTTCTCCAAAAATGGATGCTTTCAATGCCATAAATAGGGTCAAAGATTCATTTTGTTCTTTGATATTATATTTCACATGAGAGACTTTTCCGGAGAGAAAAATAGAAAAAAATAAATTATAATTAATTTATACATACACTAATTTATAGAAGTTCTTGTGCCTTTAAATGTTTCTATTTATTTTATGCCCAAGTTACTTTTATTTTTTAAATATTTTATTTTATTTTTTCTTCTTACTTTTTACTCCCTTCAAGTTTTTACACATGTTAGTGCATACCCATTGTATAAATTTAGAAAACTGTGATCACAATTGGGATAAAAATACTCCAAAAAAGGACCTTTCTGAAGAAGTATTGAAATGTTTGTGGCCAAGATCATTTTTAAGACCTTGGATCCACTGATTGCATTTTGTAGGCAATTATGAGAATGTATAAAGCTGAAACTCTTACCTCAGGTGGTAAATCAGGCATCTTCACAGGATTTGATCTTATCAATAGGCAACGCAATAACAACCTTCAAGAGGAACTCCTGAAAAAGAGAAAGAGAAATAAGAAGACTCATGCAAATTAGTTATATATTGAAGATTAACAAATCTAAATGACATGAAAATTCAAACAAAACTACATCAAATGTAAGAAACTAGTTGTTGGTCTTTCCATAAACAAAAGGTACTCAATTCCTTGTGAAACCATGTAACCACTCAAATAATTGTGTTTGTGAGAGAATATGCATATAAGTTAATAGGGAAGTTGTTGAACATGCACGATGCCATAGTCAAAAGAATAAAGAACCAAAAACTAAATTCATGGCATCCACGTAATGGAATGTGATGCAGATCACAGGACATGGTGACCATTCTGAAAGTCAGAAATGAAGAATAATAATATTTTTTAGTGATCAGAAACCAAATCATTACACATCAGAAGGCACATGAACAACCAAATTTGGCACATACATTGAAGATTGATTTGACATGAAGAGAGAGACAGGATTATCCATGAGAAAAGAGATTTGAGGGAAATAAAACCTGAAAGTCAGAAATTACATAACTCCCCTGGTTATCTAAGAGCTACAACAACAACAAGAACAAAGTGAAGAAAGTTTCATATGCATTGACAAATGAATAATATAACAGTTTTGATCCCTTTGCAGAAGAAGAGAGAAAAATGATTGGGAGAAAAGGGGAAGGTTGTTGGTTTAGACAGGAAATGACATGAGGGTGTTGAAAATGAGGTAGTTCTTGATTGGACCACCACCCATCATCAAAAACACTGGGATATCTTGAGAGGAAATTGTGGAACAAAGGTAGAAGATAGCAATATAACCACAATTAGGAAAAAACCAACATTTATATATAGAAAAATGGCAAATCAAAAGTATATGAAAATCAATGTGATTATGGAAAAGAATGGATAGGCGTCATATTCTCTGTCAAATGGAAATGCTCCCTCTCTGCCCACTCTTACACTGTCCACAAATTCACATCGACACATATAATATAAGGTTATGTTGTTACAAAATAAAAGGAATAATTTTGTGTTTTTTAAATCTTTCTGTGTTTTTGCATGATAAATTTTGAATATTCTAAAGATATGAAATGTATATACTTTGATTTTTTTTATAAATTAGAAAGATATAGCATTACTGTTATTACTTTAATTAGTATATATAACATTATTCATATTTGAGCAAATATGTTGTGCTGGGCAATGTTATAAGTTTACTTATATCAATCTATTGAAAGACAAACAAGCCAATTTCTTTTAGCACTTTCAAATTTTCTTAATATTTTTATCAGATTTGATAGAGTTCAAATTATTCTTGTGTTAGAAACATTACAAAGTGTTATGTGAGATCAGAGTCATTTTAAATCTATCCTAGCGAGTGTTTGTGTTTGACCTATTGTGCCACCTGCTATCGGGCCACTATCGGACCACCCATAATATATAGTGTCACGCACAAGTTGTTAGTTTCGGCGTGAGGGGTGTGTTGGAAATCTCACATCGACTAGAGATTAGAGTCTTTCATTGTATATAAGTGGGTGCAAACCTCAACCTTATGAGTTGGTTTTATGGAGTTGAGTTAGGCTTAAGTCTGCCTCGTAATATGGTATAGAGCCATTTCAATCTTATCATAGTGAGTGTTTGTTGGGCCTATTGTGCCACTGTCACTCTTCGTAACAATCACACACACATTTATACATACTTCTAGACTATTTGTTTTTCAAGTTGAAATTTATGAGCGATGATAAGTGTTTTTGAAATTGAATAAAATTTCATACAACTTTACTTTAGATTATGGGTTATAGAAAAAGTACTTATAAAGTATTATTTATTCAACTAATTATTTTGAAATTGTTAAAAATTAAAATAATAGATAATAATGATTTAAGGCGATACATTAAAAAAACGAATTTAACTATTGAAGGTGTTTGATATTTTGATGGATCTGTATATATTTAAATAAAAAAAATGTGATTGTGCTCTCAATTAGAATCCATAAAATTATACTGGTTATAATTATATTAATTAATATAATGTATTTTAACGAATTAAATTTTATAAAAGTCACTTGCATTTCTTTATTTTTTTAGATTGTACAAAAAAATAGTATATTTTTAGAATTTTGTAAATTATTTAGACTACAATGTATTGTTATTATTTTAGATATAAAATCAATTTGTTCTTCTATATAGTTTTAAAATAATTAAGTAAAAAAAAAAAGAGTGCGCATCTATGATTTAATGTAATTAATACCATGCAAAAAATATTTATCTCATACTTTAAATATATATATATATATATATATATATATATATATTAATATTTTGAGCAATAATATTATGTATGAGAAAATTAGAAAAAAATGGTCACAAATTTCAATGAATCAATCATATAAAGTAAACTTATAAAATTAGGAGAATTGTGTTTATAAGTTTCACATTATATGTTTGAATGAATTTATTTTAATTTCAGGTTAATTTTTTATAAGCCTGATTAAAATTAGTAAATGCTGATTAAATTTTTTATGTTAAAAAATAAATGATAACAAAAATAAATTAATCTAAAGAATATGATGATAGGGGGAATTATAATAGTAATAAAATCCTCTACCATGAATTTATTCTAAAAAATACATTAATAATAGATAAATGAGGATAACATTAACCAGTTTTAAATGTCTTAACTATTGAGAATAACAACACATTTAGAAGTAGGAAATCATTCAATAGCAATGATAATAAAAAAAATGAAACTTGTTTATTTTAAATTTTATTGTACTTTAAATAAAATAATCACTATTTTTTAAAAAACCAATCAATATATACATTATTTTTCTGATAAAATATTATTAAATTAATTATAGTTTAAAATAATTTACCTTAATTTAAAATTAGTTTATTTTAAATTAAATTTTAAATATTTATACTTATATTGAATGGTTTTTTTTAAATTTAAAGTTTTAATATTTTAAAAACCTAAAAGACAAAAATAGCAACACACTATATCTTCTATAATTACCATTATATCCTCTATAGTTATTCTTCCTTTCTCTCTCTCTCTCCATTTACTTTGCCTTTAAAGTTTGATATGATAGAAATATGAATGTTTATATCTATATACAATTTTTTTATCATCATATTTTTAACATACAGTTTCTTTAATTTCAATAAAAAAAAGTTATCATATTTCCATCCTAAATGATTTCATTTGACAGAAACATGTTACAACAACCAAATCATCTGAGATTCCTTGATCATATGAAGTGAAAAATGATTTTGACCCTTTGCTAGTTAATTCCTCGTCTAGTATGCTAATTACATCCATACATTCACTCAAAATGAGTGCTGCTATTTGCTTCCATGTTCTCAGTAAAGAAAGAACAGACTTGAAACCAAAATTAAAAAACTACTATACTGAATAAAGCATGATCCGCATACTGCATTTAGAGATTCTTAACTATGGTTGCAGGTTTTGCATGGTCTTCTGTGCAGAAGAAGTATAATGAGATTCAAGTTCTTTTAGGTTAGCAGCCGCTTCCTCCCCAACTCTGGATAAAGCATGATCTGTTTTTTCGGCCAGCTGATTAAATTCAATCCTTCTTTGTTCTACATGATCATTAAGAGACGCAAATCCTGAAAATATTGCAGTCTGCTTTAGCTCTGATACTAACTTCAACAGAGAATCAGCTGCCTGAACCTGTGAGATAAATCAATATAAAAAATAAGCCGAAAAAAAAAAAGATTTCAGTGACTCTTCCAAAACCTTGTCAACTTAACCATACTTAACAAATCTCAGAACAGAACAATATAAGAAGTAATTTAATAAGGTGAAAAACAAAAACAAAAACATAAATTATAATTCAATTAACTATGCATTATATATAATAAGAGAGCTAACTGCACCGTGTAATATTTCCAGTGTTCCCAGACACAATCTATCACAAGCAAACTTCTCTCCACAGTAATCCTTAAAATTTTGATGTATGAAATTCAAGTTAAAAAAAAAAATCTTTACAAGCATGCTTGTTCAAAAGCACAAGAATGAACAGAAAAAGCACTCTCACCATCCTAGCAGAATGCATCTCCATCATAAAAGCTTCCTGTGAGTTTCTAACTGGTGGATCATTTACCTGCAAGATTGCATTGTTAAGTACAAATAACAGGAACAAACTTAAAATTATGCTCATAATTTTAGTATGTTAACATATTGAAGACATTCCTGATTGTTTACCCTGGGATTAGAACCAGGTTTAGGTCAGCTTAAAAACTAAATCATCCATAATCCAAGTAACCCCATGTATGCACAGGGTTGTTGGCACACACCAGTGCGTTAGGAAAGAGTGGATGAATAGTGACTATTAAAGAAAAAAAAAGATCATCTTTACCAACATCTAAAGGAGAAAATGTAAACAAGAAACTAGTCAATTGGTAGAGACCAGCTCACCATGTTCATGGAATCATAAAATTACAGTCCGGTTATCTTTTTCTTGAAATTGTAATTGAAACATACACAATTTCCTATCCCAAAGGTAAACCAACTTAGAATAAATTTGTTACTGTCTTATCAATATATCATGTTTATCTTATAACTAAACTCCATCCCAACCTCCTAAAAGCCTCCTACTTGGGCTATGGTATGCACAAAAAAATCATAATAGATCCTCAAGTAATGACATCACCCAAGTTATTTTAAGAGTGTTTTTTAACAGGAGACTCTTCCATAATGAAGTTTTGGTCTCCTTTGGTCATTCCTTAAGTGCAACTTCCCATTATTTCAGCCTCTAAATGAATAAGAATATGTCGGGATAGGCGTTTGAGACAGCCAAACTGGCAATGAGGGTACCAAATGCAATTTACCCTAAAAGTAAAATATTAATATTTGATTGTCTCAAACCAAACTTGTCTTGCTCATAACTACACCCTAGAAGCAACACAACACATCTTCGAGTTGAGAAAGTTTTGCAACAAACTCAATTTCAACATACAAGTTTCTAAACATAAATCACTTTACTTCAAAATCATTTTCAACCAAAGTCGATTTTGTGAAACTAAAATCATCAAAAATTGACACCCTAAATGTTTACCCGAATTCACATTCACATGACGGTGACCAAACCTATGAAACAATTTCTCACCATAATTGGTTTTGAAACAAAAATTCAAACGATTTCTTACCTTAAATTGCATGCCATTAGACAAACAGCTTCACTCATCCTCAATGTCACCCATCACTCTTTCCTTCATTTCTAACCAAGGGTATTAAGAAAATCTGCAACTTTTCTAGGTGTTTCTACTCTCTACAACAGTAAACTACTGCAATTTTAATGACATTGTGATTCTCATGGGCAACCTTAATATCAAGTAACACAAGGAATCTATACAATCAATTTAAAACCTTTATGCTTATCATCTATGCTATTGATCCATATGCCAAGGTGTAACACACAATTAAAATCTCAGATTTATCATCCTACACATAACTTTTTAAAAAGAAAAACTAAAAATTTGTTTTCTCCATAGTTAACATGAATTAAATTCTTTGGATGAATTCAACATCTTGTTTGCGTGAATTGAACATCTTGTTTGGAAAAACTTCTTAGAAGAGCTGTTAGACAGTAAAATAAGTAGGAAAAAAAAAAAACAAATACCCTTGCAACATTGACGAGGTGGCTAAAGTTATCAACGATATTGGCAATATCACCTTCGACTCTTTGCAACAGCGTCTTCTGCTTCTGCGCTGCGGCTGAGGCTGCTGCCGCAGTGGGTCCGCTTCCGGCACCGGCGCCACCTCCTAACCCCGCTCCTCCACCTTTGTTCATTCTCTTTCAATTGGTATTTAGTTCTGAGTGTGGCAAAAATGCCTGAGATTTGGGAAGGTGGAAAACCCTCCAACTGTGTCTGATGCTTCTCACTCACTACAAGGTCACAAACTAACTAGGGTTAAGATTTTTTTTATTGCAATTTCTTTTAGATTGTCTATTAATTGAATATTTTTAAATTTTTAGTTTTTTAAATAGGGATTTTTAAATAGATATTATAAGATTTAATAGTGTATTGTATTCTATGTAGTACAGACACTGGAGATACGTAAAATCTCTAAAATGTAGGACACAAGAACACAAATCTATATATTATATAATTATGAATTATATAAATTGACAATAAAGATTTATGTGCACACATATGTTAAAGAACATTTTTTGGAGTGGAAAGATTTTTTTCATGACTCATTCACAATGATTTGTTTCTTATTTTTATAATCATAATAACAATTTATACAATAAAGTTTGAATTTTAAAAAAATTAATGTATTTTTCTTTTTTAAAATTGTATTAGAACTGTACTAGAATTTTCAGAGATCTAACAAATACTTTTTGAATTGGACACTTCACGGATACATGTCCTACACGTGTCATACGAGTGTTGGTGTTCGATACTCATATCGAACACCGACACGCCATTTAAGAAGAGTGTCCGAGCTTCATAAATTTTATCAAAAAAAAATTAAAAAAAAATTGAGAGTGCATTGAGATATAGTGGCAAAATGTAAAATCTAAACCATCGAATAAACATATATAATTTTATAATTTTGTAGATGATTGTAAATTTATACAATTAAATAAATTATTTTATTATTTTATATAATTTTATTAAATTTATCATAACTTCAATTTATGAAATAATTTTATTATTATTGGTTAATTTTTTTAAAAAAAATTAAATTTAGTATACGAAATTTATAATTTATATAGTTATTATATAATAATTTTAAATTTAGTATATAATTATGTTATTTATATATGATGTACAATGTATAATTATATAAATTTATAATATATTATAAATTATAATTTATAATATATTATAAATTTATATAGTAAACTAAAATTAATATTTATTTGTAGTTGTAAGATATGTTGTATTCAATATTTGTTTTTTACATATATGAAAAAATAAAGAAGGTTTTAATCATATATTAAAAAAATTCACAAATCTATGTCCAATCAACAATAACAAGCAAATTACAAATTTGGAATTCTTTTAAGGAGGTAAAATTATTATTGACAACTATCATAGAGTTGCGTTTGTATATAACGTTGGTATATAAAGAATTATGTAATACAATTTGATGACATCATCAAGAGACAATTTTATTATTTCTTGAAAAAATTATAAATTAGATAAATAAAAGTGATTTTTTAATTGAAATATAAAAGAAGGTTTTTGTGATTTCATTGTAAACATAACGAGAAACTTTTAAGTTTGTTTTTTTTTTTAACAAACAAAAGAACAAGTTAATTTAGGATTCAATTTCTTCATAAAATTTAGAGGTTGATTTTTGTTTCATTTGTTTCATTGTATTTTAGTTTTGATGTTTGAGATTTTGATATATCCTTTTGCAATTGAATCATTAATTTTTGATTTCGTGACACACCATGAAATCGGAAATCAATGACACCCAATCACAACCAAATGAAATCGCAACCAAAACGCAATCAAACTAACCAAACAAAATCAACCTCCTTTGAAGCACCTGAATCACACCCCAAACAACACTCCAAATCGCACAAAAATTTGAATTCAAGTCGCCATCTTCCAAAACATAAGAATAGCTTTTCAAAATGCAAAAAAAAACCCAAATAACACCACTAATTTGAATTACATTTCGAATTTGTTCACCGCAACATATTGGCCCTACAGTGCAATAAAAAATTCATTTTATATGCCACATCATTGGTTGTAAGTTGGCGCAGCCACGTCGCGATTGTCTGTATATCGGCGCCTAGAATCGAAAATGATTACTTGACAACTATCATAGAGTTGCATCGGTATACAACGAATTACGTGGCACAATTGGATAACATGGCCAAGGGGCAATTTTTGTCAATTCCGGAACAAATTAGATATTAGGTAAAGAAAAGTGGTATTTTTTTTTTATTTGAAACAGAATGGAAGGTTTTCGTGGTTTCATTGTAAACAAGGCGAGAAAGTTTTGGTTTTCTTTTGCGTGCGAACGGAAGAACAAACTAATTTTGGATTCAATTTCTTCATAAAATTCTGAAGTTGTTTTTGTTTCATTTGTTTGATTGTATTTTGGTTTCGATGTTTGGGATTTAGTCTCTCATTTTGCGATTGGGTGCCATTAATTTTCAATTTTGTGACACCACAAAATCGGAAACTAATGGCACTCAATCACAAAAGGAGAGAACAAAATCGCAACCAAAATGCAATCAAACTTACTAAACGAAAACCAACCTGATTTGAAGCCCCAAATCACACCGTAAACAACACTCAAAATCACTCAAAAATTTGAATTCAAGTCACCATCTTTCGAAACCTAAGAATAGGTTTCCAAAATGCGAAAAAACCCCAAATAGCACCACTAATTTGAATTACATTTCGAATTTCTCCACCGCAGCATATGGGCCCCATAGTCCAATAAAAAAAATTACATGGCACATTATTGGTTGTAACCTGGCGCAACCACGTGGCGGTTGTCTGTATATCGGCACCTAAAATCGAAAATCATTACTTGAGAACTATCATAGAGTTGCGACGGTATACAACGAATTACATGGCATAATTGCATGGCATGTCCATGGGGCAATTAGTCATTCCTGGAAAAATTAAAACTTAGGTAAAGAAAAGTGGTTTTTTATTTGAAACAGAAAGGAATGTTTTCGTGGTTTCATTGTAAACACAACGAGAAGGTTTAGGTTGTTTTGAGCGAGCCAACGGAAGAAAACACTACTTTTGGATTAAATTTCTTCATAAAATTTTGAGGTTGATTTTCGTGTCATTTGTTTGATTGTATTTTGGTTTTGATATTTGGAATTTTGGTCTCTCTTTTTGCGATTGGGTGCCATTAATTTTCGATTTCGTGACACACAACGAAATCATAAATCAACGACACCTAATAAAAAAATCGAGAGAACAAAATTGTAACGAAAATGCAATAATACTAACCAAACATAAACCAACCTCCGAAGCCTCAAATCACAATTTAAAAGTACTCCAAATCGCACAAAAAATCGAATTCTAGTTGCCATCTTTTGAAACCTAAGAATATCTTTCCAAAATGCTAAAAAACCCAAAATAGCACCACTAATTTTAATTACATTTCGAATTTGTCCACTACAGAAGAAGGGCCCCAGACTGCAATAAAAAATAATTTACATGCCACATCATTGGTTGTAACATGCCTCAGCCACATGGCAGTTGTCTATATATCGACACCCAAAATCGAAAATGATTACTTGATAACCATCATAAAGTATACCTGGTATACAACGAATTATGTGACACAATTTGATGACACGACCAAGGGAAAATTTTGTCATTTCCTGGAAGAAATAGAAATTAGGTAAAGAAAAGTGGTTTTTTTATTTGAAACAGAAAGGAAGGTTTTTGTGTTTTCATTGTAAACACAACGAAAAAGTTTAGTTTTTTTGTTGTTGTGTGCAAACACAAGAACAAACTAATTTAGGATTCAATTTCTTCATAAAGTTATGAGGTTGATTTTTGTTTCATTTCTTTTACTGTATATTGGTTTCAATGTTTGGGATTTTGGTGTCTTCTTTTGTGATTGGGTGCCATTAAATTTCGATTTCGTGACACACAAAGAAATTGAAAATCAACGACACCCAATCACAAAAGGAGAGAACAAAATTGTAACCAAAGTGTAATCAAACTAACTAAATGAAAATCAACCTCCTTTGAAAACCCAAATCACACCGCAAACAATACTCTAAATCGCACAAAAATTCGAATTCAAGTTGCCATCTTTTGAAATCTAAGAACATCTTTCCAAAATACAAAAAAACCCCAAAGAGCACAACTAATTTGAATTACATTTCGAATTTGTCCACCGCAACATAAGGGCCCTAGACTGTAATAAAAAATAATTTACATGCTACATCATTGGTTGTAACCTGACGCAACCACGTGCGATTGTCTATATATCGACACTCAAAATCGAAAATGATTGCTTGACAACTATCATAAAGTGTCGTTGGTATAAAACGAATTACATGGCACAATTTGATGACATGGACAAGGGGCAATTTTTTCATTTCCTGGAAAAACTAGAAATTAGGTAAAGAAAAGTAGTTGTTTACTTGAATCAAAAAGAAAGAATTTCATGTTTTCATTGTAAGCACAACCAGAAGGTTTAGGTTTTTTGTGCGTGCGAATGAAAGAACAAACTTATTTAGGATTCAATTTCTTCATAAAATTCAGAGGTTCGTTTTTGTTTCATTTGCTTTAATGTATTTGGTTTCGATGTTTGAGATTTTGGTCTCTCATTTTTCGATTGGGTGTCACTAATTTTTGATTCCGTGACACACCACGAATTCGAATTAAAGTCGCCATCTTCTGAAACCTAAGAACAACTTTCAAAAATGTGAAAAAACCCCAAATAGTGCCACTAATTTGAATTACGTTTCGAATTTGTCCACCGCAACATTTGGGCCCAAAATGCAATAAAAAAATCATTTTACATGCCACATCATTGGTTGCAACCTGGCGTAGCCATGTGGCGGTTGTTTGCATATCGACATCCATAATCGAAAATGATTACTTGACAACTATCATAGAGTGTCGATTTACAACTATTTACGTAGCACAATTTGATGACATGGCCAAGGCACAATTTTGTCATTTCCTAGAAAAATTAGAAATTAGGTAAAGAAAAGTGATTTTTTATTTGAAACAAAAAGGAAGGTTTTTGTGGTTTCATTGGAAACACAATGAGAAGGTTTAGGTTTTTTTTTTTTAGTGCAAATGGAAGAACAAACTAATTTAGGTTTCAATTTCTTCATAAAATTATGAGGTTGATTTTTGTTTCATTTGTTTGATTGTATTTTTGTTTCAATGTTTTGGATTTTGGTCTCTCCTTTTGTGATTGGGTGCCGTTAGTTTTTCTTTTCGTGACACAACACGAAATCGTAAATCAATGGCACTCAATAACAAAAGGAGATAACAAAATAACAATCAAAATGCAATCAAACTAACCAACCGAAAACCAACCTCATTTGAAGCCCCCAAATCACACCTTAAACAACACTCCAAATTGCACAAAATTTCGATTTAAAGTCGCCATCGTCTGAAACCTAAGAACAACATTAAAAAATGTGAAAAAAACCCCAAATAGCACTAGTATTTTTGAATTATATTTCAAATTTGTCCACTGCAGTATATGACCCCACAGTGCAATAAAAAATCATTTTACATGCCACATCATTGATTGTAACCTGACGCATCCACGTGGCCGTTGTTCGTGTATCGTTACCAAGAATCGAATATGATTACTTGACAACTATCATAGAGTTATGCTAGTATACAACGAATTACATGACACTATTTGATGACATGGCTAAGGGGCAATTTTGTCATTTCTTGGAAAAAATAGGAATTAGGTAAAGAAATGTGTTTTTTTTATTTGAAATAGAAAAGAAAGTTTTCGTGGTTTCATTGTAAACACATCGAGAAGGTTTTTGGTTTTTTTTGTGTGCGAACGAAAGAACAAACTAATTTAGGATTCAATTTCTTCATAAAAATCTCAGGTTGGTTTTTGTTTCATTTGTTTGATTTAATTTTGGTTTAGATGTTTTGGATTTTGGTCTCTCCTTTTGCGATTGGGTGGCATTAATTTTCGATTTCGTGATACACCATGAAATCGGAAATCAATGGCGCCCAATCACAAAAAGAGAGAACAAAATCGCAACCAAAATGCAATTAAACTAACCAAACGAAAACCAACCTCCTTTGAAGCCCCCAAATCACATCGCAAACAACATTCAAAATCGCAAAACAATTCGAATTCAAGTTGCCATCTTCCGAAATCTAAGAACAACTTTCCAAAATGTGAAAAAACACCAGATAACACCACTATATTGAATTTCATTTTGAATTTGTCCACCGCAACATGTGGGCGGCACAGTGTAATAAAAACATCATTTTACATGCTACATCATTGGTTGTAACATAGCGTAGCCACGTCGCGGTTGTCTTTGTATCGACACCTAGAATAAAACATGATTACTTGACAACTATCATAGAGTTCGCTAGTATACAACGAATTACGTGGCACGATTTGATGACATGACTAAGGGGCAATTTTGCTAATTCTTGGAAAAAATTAGAAATTAGTAAAGAAAAATGGTTTTATTTGAAAGAGAAAGGAAAGTTTTCGTGGTTTCACTATAAACATAGTGAGAATGTTTATGTTTTCTGTGCGTGCGAACAAAAAGAACAAACTAACTTAGGATTTAATTTCTTCATAAAATTATAAAGTTGATTTTCATTTCATTTGTTTGATTGTATTTTGATTTTAATATTTGAATTTTTAACCTCTCCTTTTACTCCTTCTACAATTGAATGTCATTAATTTTCGATTTTATGACATCATAAAATCGGAAATCAATGACACCCAATCTCAACTAAAGAAAATCGTAACCAAAACACATTCAAACTAACCTCTTTTAAAATCCTACATCATAAAAAAAATGTCTAATCTCTTTAACAGTAAAATATAATTAATTGTATTAAATCACATTGAGCTTAGAGAGCTATCATAATAAACACTATAAAACTACTGAAAATAATTTTGTGGCATATATTATAAAAATTACAACAATAAACTTATAGTAAAGATAATATTTATATAAATGGACAAAATTTTAGACAAAATTTGACATTTTTTAAAGAAAACTTTAATAAATTTATTATATAATTTTGTTTTTAATATGTATTATATATATATTTATTATGATGTTGTCTAAATTTTATCCTTACAAAATAAAATTTTAAATAATTTATAATAAATAGTAAGAAATATATAATTATTTGTAGACACTAATTAAATTTGAAGATTTAAATACTTCTTATAAGTAATAAATTTTATTAAAAAAATCTGTATTATATTTATGATAAAATAAATTTAATTTATTATTTTATTTTATAAAATAATATATATTATAGATTTAGTTTAATTACTTCCGAATTGCAAATTTGCAATTACCAAGTTTAGGAACAGCTATCATCGTCTTCGTAAACACAGAACAAAATAACACACAAGTCAAGTCACAACAATAAATCCAAATGGCCCCATGTTGGTTTCCAGAATAATAGGTTCATATACACATTTTCCAAAGAAAAACAAAAATGGATGCTAGAGAGGAGTCTCCGGCGCCGGCAACATCACCGCCCGTGATACACCCGGCGGTGGTACCACTCTCCTTCCTTCTGGGCACTTGGAGGGGCCAAGGAGAAGGAGGCTTCCCCACTATAAATTCCTTCTCCTATGGCGAAGAGCTTATCTTCTCCCATTCCCCCAACAAGGTTTTCCTGCCTCTTTCTCCATAAACACTATCTGGGTCTCTTGAAGTTCTCTTTTTTCTTACTGGGTTGTTTTTCTTTTTTAAGAATTTCATTTTGATACACCATAGTTTACATGGTTAATCAATTCAAAATTCTTCCACCATTCAAAGTAAATCAACTGGTACAAGGTTTTTTCAGTTTATCCAGTTGTCTTAGTTCAGATTCTGAATATGCAGGAAGAATTTCGCCCTTTATATCTGACTAGTAAGATTGTTTATTGTAAAATACAATTGTGACTCTAGTAAAGAAAATATAAAGGTTATCCAAAACATGATGTTTAAAGTGATTATTACAGAAAAGTAATTAACTTTTAATTATATGGCAATAACTATTGGATTACATTATTTGTGTTTTTCAATTACTTTCCTTTTTTAACCGTTTATGATGATATATGTTGAGGACTTCAGTTTAACTCATCTTGTCTCTCTTTTTTGTGTGTGGTTGTGCACTGATTTTGTTTATTTGGTTTGGTTGTGTTTGAAATGGGTGTAGCCTGTGATAGGGTACACTCAGAAGACATGGAAACTCAGCTCTGGAGAGCCTATGCACGGTGAGAGTGGATACTGGCGTCCTAAACCTGATGGCACCATTGAAGTTGTGATTGCCCAAAGCAATGGTCTTGTGGAAGTTCAGGTACTATTTTTCAGTTTGATTTGGTTTTTGTCACGGATACTCTGTTTGACCAATTGGTTTCATACTGGTGTCTGTATAATCTGTATGCTTTAGGAATGATGGGTTTAGAAGCTCTATGGACTCTTAATTTGCATAACTTCAGTTTAAATTTTGAGACAACTCAATTTGAATAAAAAAGTTAGTGACTTGATTCATTTTTGCTAAATAATACCCTTTGGATCAACCTAAATCCTTGAATTTATTTGTTACTTGTCAAACTATAACAAGCACATGTTTATTATTTTGTATTTTGCTCCAAATAAACTCTATGGCAAAACAGTCCACTTCTTCTGTTACATTTTTAGTCCCAATTTTCCTAACATTGCATTCAATCCATTGTAGCCAGCTGCTTGCAAGAGTGATATTGTAATTGCATAAATTTCTTTCTATGTGCATTGATGCACAAGTAAAGCAATGCGTTATCTATATACTGTTTATGTTGTCATGATGAGATATTCTTCCGAATATATGCCTGGTTTATAGTTTTTTTCCTTTATTTAATTGTTTAAACATAAAAGATCTTGATCATTAAATTGCTTCTAGGTCCACGAGGTTAGTTATTTTCCTGCTTTTCATTTTTTATTCCCTTCTGCTGCCTTTCTCTGCTATTAACGTGGCATTTGATTTTGTGCTTCCAGAAAGGGATATACAGCTTTGAAGAGAATATGATACAACTTCAGAGTGAAATGGTGGGGAATGCTTCTAAGGTAATCTAAATTAGTATTTCCCAACTGCAATAATACTAATGTTGATCTCTCATGCTTATGATTGCATTGTTCACATACATTACATTCTAGCAATGATTGAATTGCTTCTTTTATGTTACATGTAAAAAACAACCATTTTAGTGGGGCCTCTTCTGATATTATGAATGTGTCAAAAAAATTGTATTGGGAATGCTTCTAAAGAATTTTTTTTACATCATCTATGAGGATTATGCTTTTTATGTGATGAACAAGGATTGACTTATAACATGGAATATAGTTCAAATGGAAAATTAAAAAGAACAAAAATAAATAAATTTAAATTTAATAGTTGTCAAGGGCTTGGGCCCGATTTTAGAATGAGGGAAAATTACTCACATAATTAAAGAAAACATAAAAGAAAAAATGTTAAGGAAATTTCTCATTCTTATTTAGAACAAAAGAAAAATCTTATTTATAGCTATGGCCTCAACAACATTAGGTCCAATCCTAAAAAAGTAAAATAAAACAATAGAATATGAACTTGCAAGTAGAGTGCAGGGGCCTCAATAGATATATGTTTCATCCAAAAATGCTTATGCTTCTGCATAATGTGTAATATGTTTGACAAAATGAATAAAAAACAAATAAAATTATTCAAAATTCATGCTTAAACAATGCATTATGCTATTAACCCCAACTAAAACAACATTTAATAGTGGACTAAAATGTTTCTCATCACTATCTAAATACTTCATACCACTCTACCCAGGTTAAAGAGATACGAAGATGTTTTCAGCTGGTTGATGGGGTTCTTTGTTATGATGTTCAGATGGCTACCAACACAGTAACTCTTCAACCACACTTGAAAGCAACACTGAAGAAGCTCTAAAGCAGTCACCACATCTAGTTGTTTGCGGAGGGATGCACATTAGCATTGTAAAACCACCAAATCTTTTTTTAACAACAATTTAGACTACCCTGTTAATTCTCTGTTAATTAGAAAAATGAGCTCTTTCACTACCTGCACACATGGTGTTCAAAACTCTTGTACACAAGATTTGCAAGACCTAAAGTTTGAAGAATCTGACATCACTTAATTTTATTGGATGTACATCATAATTTATGCTTGATTTTAATCTCTTTTTTGAAGCTATTGTCATGCTTAAATTAATAACATGTTATCCTCAAATTGAAACTATATTTCTGATTTAAACCTCTACTGAATTTGATGAACCAGCAGCAAAAGGAATTGCTCATTCTAACCCCCAAACTTCTGTAGGTTTTTCTAAACTTTTTAGTTTACTTCAAATGGTGTGCAACCATCAGCATTAAATTTATAGTTCTCTATATCACTCGGGAATCTACATGCATGATAATAGATATAAGTTATATTTGGACAATTTATTTGCTTGAGAGAAAAATAAATAAAATAACTTTTTTCATAAGTTAAAATTAGTTTATACATGAGTTAAAAGCAAAAATTTTGAAAAATTGTAGAAAAGAATTTTTATAAACTAGTTTGATACATAAGCTAATTTTATTAGTGTTAGAATTTTGGAGAAACTTATGCACAAAGAATTTTTAGAAGAGTAAAATATAAAAGGAATGAAATTTTTTCATGTGTTAAAATTAGTTTATACATAAACTAATTTGTTTAAAAATTATATGGTTTCTCTAAATTCATTTTTTTTTTCTTTTAGAAATTTGTCAAAATATGTTCTTAACAAGCTGTTATGTTATATGATTTAAATTGCACTAAACATTTCCTTGTGTAAGGAATGTTTAGGTCATAAGATACACCAGCTAGAGAATTAGTACCCATCCACTGAGTGTGGGGACACATGTGGTAGACTAAAAACAAACTACTCCAAATTAATGTTTATCATGTTTGAAATTTCTTTTACACATTTTTGGTTTTGATTCTTTTAAAGCTTTGTTATAAGGAGTTGGTGGGTATATAGTCAACCAATGTTCTTCTGAAATAACTCAAGCATGCATTTTTCTTTCTTCAAAGAATTTGAAAAAGCTTTTATACTGATGGTAAAACACAAAAAGTAGAATGACAAATTTCAACATCATCCACATTGGAAATTGTTTAACTATATTTCATGAGTTTCTTTATTGATAAAATATTATTCTAATATGTTATATATGAGTTTGAATTACTTAAAAATTGAAGAGGGACTTGCATTTTACTCATAATTGCATATATGTAAACAAGCTTGCTGAGATTCAAGCAGAAATTGAAGTTAGCAAAAGTGGAAAGAAAATCAATTTAGTTAATGAAAGTAAATCTGGAGAACCATGACATAACATAAAACAATTACACCTGTACCATTTCATGGTATTACTAATGTACTATCAGAATTCTAGAAGATACAAAACACTCTTGCCCACTTTATTAGATGACTAATTTATAACGGCCTACACTCTTAACTCACCAAAGTAATCATTTCTTAAAGTTGGACAGAGAACTAGGAATCAACAATCTCTTCAAACCAGTCATGACAATACTTGTAAAAGAAGTTCATACAGGCCTAAGAATGGATAATTAAGCAGCAGCAGTGATGTAATGGATTGCCTGTTTGCATATACCAGTCATTGTTGCTTCAGGTCCATAAACCTGCAAAGATACCAAAATATAGATAAGAAAAAGTCCCTTTATGAAAAACTATAAGCAACAGTTCAGATGGTTTCTCAATGCAATTAATAAAGGAATCATTTAGTTATATAACCTCAATGGGAATGCCAATCTCCTCTCCAAGGGCCCTCATTTTTGCTAAACCACTCTGGTAGTTGGGACCTCCCCTCCTCACATAGATGTGCATCTTTGCTTCTTTTAGCTTTTGTTCCTGGTTTGTAATAGGCCAGCAATCAATTAACTCTACCGTGAGCAAATTAATATATCATGAGAAAAGCTTCATGATGATATATGTCCTCACCTTCTCCTTCAGAGCACGGATTATGCCGCTGAATGTAGCAGCAACATCAGTAAAGTTGGCTATTCCACCACCTATCACAAGAGCTCGCTTTTGGTCATCAGGATTTGAAGTTGCACACTGCAAAGAGATTTCCGTAGAGAGAAACAATCAATGTATCATGTTACAAAGTAGCATCCATTTGATAAGCCATTTTCACACACTCCAAACAAGGAATGGATGATCATGTATCCTATCAATAAATCGATGATAAAATATACTTCAATAATGTTTGAGATATGATTACATCAATCACAACCCTGGCATACTGCAGGACCTCATCTTCCTTGGGTGCACCACTATATTCTGCATAGTTTCCTAGCTCAGGAGCATAACCAAGATCACCTACCTGTTTTAATAAATTAGTATGTAAGAAAGAAGTCTTTTGCTTAATGTTACAGTATAATATAGATTAGCATTGAATTTAACATTTAAAGTAATAGAAACACACCGTATCAGCATAGATGACACTAGCACCTCCCCCAGCTACCATTGTCCAAATTCGGCCCTTCGGGTTTAGTACTGTGAATTTTAAAGATGCACTTGTCTGGGAGCAGAAAATAAACAAACAACATAAAATTGTAAAGAAAAATTGTAGTTCCATGAATTCATCACTGCTAGAAGTCATAATACTATGATAAGAGATTAGTACAAGGAGTTCAATTGACCTAAAGATCTGATGACCATGTGTTAATAGTTAACAGTACTTGCTAGGGAGAAAAAAGATTATGAACTGAAGCTTATGGACAAGGCTATGAATGAATTGAATCTGATTGAGGATACAGAAGAAAAGTTCATATGTTCACCTTTTCATCTAATCCATGAATGAAGGCCTCTGTACTACTCATTACCCTTCCAAATGGCAATGGAAATTCGATGTTTCCCCATCTGTAAATAATAATAACATGCATGATTCACTTTTTTTTTACTATGAAACATTATTCAATTATACAAAATGAATTAGAGTCCAGAGATATGATATTCATCCTATAAATAACAGTCGATATTCTTTAGAGGAAAGAAACTTACTTCTTGAAGTTCTTGAAAGCAGCAGTGTCATCAAGCTCGCCTCTCATGTCCAGAGGATAAGGCTTTCCATTGACCAAAGTGAAAGGATTCATCTCCAAGAAAGTGAAATCCAGGTCTAAGAGAAGACAAATAAAATAGGAAAAGAACATGTTTAAAACTGTAACTTTAAATACAACCATCAATTAAGTTTTCTTCATAAGCACATCTAATGTTAGTAAAAGCATATTTTGTAATATACCTTGGAATAGAGTGTAAATCACCCTGAGGAATTCCTCAATTTCTCCCCTGATCTGTAAGCATGAATGAAGTACTTATAAATAATTGAAACAAAATGTCCAGCAACAAAGTATCATGTGATATTCAATCCCATGGTCCTACTGAATAACCAAAAAAGTAAGAAAGTTATCTTCTTAAAAAACTAACAAATTACTAAGATTAACACACCTCCAAGGGAAGGGTTGCAACAAGTGGAGCGATACTCTCAGATGTAAGAGACAGTCCTGTTGGCATAAATACAGTCTTGACCTGAAATATGAACAAAACACTTTGTAGCTTATGGGAATTTCAAGGAAGGTGTGAGAAGAATTTACTTCAAGTAATTTATATGTAAGGTAAAAATGACTTTTGGTACCTTATCCCAGTTCTCCTCAATTTCAATTCCTCCACATTCAGAAAAGCTTATACTGTTCCCTAGTCTCTCCGAGACAATGTTAAGATAAAACTCCTCCTTGTGTGGGATAAAAGGTTCAACAATGAAAGTTGTTATGGGCCCTTTGCATCCACTTATCTCAGCCTAGATCATCAAGAAAGATATGAACAAACAATTAAAGAGATAGAATGTTCAAAGAAAAGGTGATTAAGAAAAGGAAAAATAAACTAAGGTTTGGGAGGACAGAAGGCAAAAAGAACACCTCTTTGCCTAGAAGCTCTTTCACAAAAGAAGCAACTTCTGCCAAATCCAAATTCAAGGCAACCAAACCACTTTTGCCACGCTTTCCAAATAGCATGTCGGGTTTCACAACCAATTTTGAAGATAAAAGCCAGGGTTCCTTCTCTGGTAGTTCACTGAAATCAGTGGATTCTGTAACCTGAGGAACAGAACACAACAAATTTATTATTCATGTTTAATATGCATACTGCACTGACTGACTATTAAATACAAATTTCTTTTCCACAAATCAGTTATACATCATATAGTCTTACTCAGCTTAAAACAGTGATTAAATTCTCAGATTGAAGACACACCATATCAATAGGATTAACAAATTTTAGTTGACAAGGGTTCAGATTAGACCTATTCAGGTATAAACTTATACAAATAATTTGCAAAAGGCATATCATGAGGTGACCATAGGCAAAGTAAGACTAGTTGGAAGTTCAATCTCGTGAGGCATGCACCAGATTTACCAGCTATCAGTATCTAAGACATAACTCAGTAGGTGTTTGAGATACTACAGTGGCTTCAAATAAACTTAATCTTTGATTCCAATGTGATTATAACCCATCAGAACTTTTAAGGTATAAGATTCACAGCCAAGCCACCATTAACTATTTCAGAAATTGACTTCTTTATTATAAATTATAATACACATGGAGAGTGAAGCTTTCACTCTCTCAACTTCTATCTCTAAGTTAAATTTCAATAGTTTTCTAAATAAATTATCAATAATTAAAAATAACCCTATATATCAATTTAAATTTTACACTATAAATTCGAAACATAATTTATATATATTCAGAAGTGTTCATTCATTGCTATTTTTAATATTATAAAAATAAATATCCATAATGTACAATGTAAGAACTAAAATACTAGTTCAAATTAAAAAAAAAAAACCCATAAGATAATGCTTACTTGTGCAGACTTGATGGGCAAGTCTTGGCCAGATATTCTTTTAAAGTGCTCCTTCAACAACCTCTTGGAGTCATATTCTCTTATCTTCTTGCGTGCCATTGCATAACAAACTCACCACCAAAACCAAATGTCTCCCCTTCAACATAAAACAAGAAAAACCCAGATAAAATCAGCTTAAGGGTCCCTAGAATTCCAATCAAAATCAAATTTTTGGTGCAAAAGAATCACACAGAAAAAATAAACACGAGAAACTGAAGAGTATACTGAAGTGGGTGAAGAGAAAGAAAGGGGATGCAGGTGCCTTTAGAGAGAGAGAGAAGGATCAATGGAAAAGAAGGTTGGAGAATGGTAGATCCAGTAAAGGGTGGAAAGTTTTGTGGTAGTGTGATGTTGGTGGCTTCATGGTATATATATGACACAAGCTTTGGAGAAAGAACAAAGGAATCATAAAAAAACAAGTACCATGAAAATTCATTTTAACATTGAATCATTTATTTATTTACTATTAAATCAAGAACTCGTGCATCTCACTGTATGAATGGGGGCAAGTATGAAATTAGAACAACACTTGAGTTTTTTAAATTTATTTAGAAATTTTTTTTGACTTTTTTTTTTCTCAAATATATTATTAATAAATCAAGAAGTAGTAAATATTATTCATTTTTTTACAAAATTCTACTATGAAAATCATATGATTAAAAAAAATCACTTTGGGTTGCATGGAGAATGTGCATCTCTCATTGTATTTTCAAATAATTTGTCACGTTTGTTAACTCGTGGATCGCATGGGATGAATGGGCCATGTGAAAAAACTATATTTTATTTCCCATTTTAATTAAAAGAATAAATGGCTATTAAAACTTGATAACAATGATTATTTAAAAAGAAAAAAAGGTAATTACAACAGTGATTTTCTTACCGTGTAGTGCTAATAAGAATCAGAGTTGTCAGATTTTTTTTAACCAAACTTGAGTTTAAATGCATTTTGTGTAATTACTTACAAATTCCTAGAAAGAATTCCATTTTTGTGGGTGAAAATTTTGCTCAAGAAAAATTCTATCAAGATTTTAGTTTAGATCTTGTGGTTAATTATATTATATATTTTTTTTTCAAGTTAGACATTATTATGAAGTTTAAAAAGTTAAAATGAATCTAATAATATTAAGTTCTGTTTGAGAGGAAATTTTCTACAATAGAAAAAAAATATTTCTTATAAAAAAATAGTTTATGTATGAGATAAAAAAAAGATTTTGAGAAGTCTAATAGTAAATAATCTCTACATTAGTAAGATTTCGCGGCTAGTGGTAAATGGTTTACGGATCAAACACATTGTTTTTATGTTTGATTTCACAAGTTGAAAATCCTCAGTAGTTTGACGAGTTTAAATCTATTTAGTTGTTGGGTGTTTATATACGATAATTTTGAAATTGCTTTGAAAAAGGTGATACACAAAGTCATTGATGTTACACAATCGACTTTTCTTGAAGGGAGGGGTTTGCTGGATAGTGTACTAGTGGCTAATGAAGTTGCGTTTTCTTTAAAGTTAATTATGAGAAGGCCTATGACTCTGTCAGTCGGGAGTTTATATTATATATGTTGGAAAGAGTTGGTTTTTGTGACAAATGGATTCATTGGATTAAATGTTGCTTAGAATCATCTTCAGTGTCAGTGCTTGTGAATGGTAGTCCAATTAAGGAGTTCTTTTCCTAAGAAGGGGTTTCGTCAAGGTGACCTGTTAGCTCCTTTTTCGAAAGTAAAGGATGGTAGTTGAGAAAAACTTGATTGATAGCTTGGAGATTGGAAGGAAGAAAGTGAAGGTAAACATGTTACAGTTAGTTGATGATACCTTATTCTTTTCCGAAGCTAACACTAAAAGTGTATTCAATATCAAGGAAACTTCGAACTATTTTGAACTCTGTTATGCACTTAAGGTGAATTTTTTGAAGAGCAGGATTGGCGGACTGGGGATTAACCAATTAATGCTCCAGCATTTTGCGACAATTCTTAATTGCGACGTGATGGTAACCCCTTTTGTTTACTCTAGGTATGGTGGTACAGGGTGCCATAAGAGATGTGCGTTTTGGGGTGGAGTGATTGAAAGGCTAGAGGCTAGACTGTGCAGTTGGAAAGGTAGGTTCCTTTCTTTGGCTAGGAGGATCTGTTTGATTAAGTTTGCACTCTCTTCTATTATGTTATTCTATTTGTCTCTATTCAAAATGCCCTTCGTGGTGGCAAACGAGATAGTGAGGATTCAAAGGAATTTCCTATAGGGATGGGGTTCTGACGGGAGAAAGATCGTCTGGGCTTTTTGGAGTAAGTTTTGTGAGCCACACGAGGTTGGTGGTCTCTGAATATTAGACTTAAGGGTATTTAATACGACATTATTAAGAAAATGGATTTATCAGGCGGTTTGTGGAAGAAGGTTCCTGAATCCAAATATAGAGGCTGGAGAAGCCTATGAGAGGGCGTGAAAAATAGTAAGGTCTCTCTCTGATGGAAAGATTTTAAGGAGGGATGGGGAAGGAATTTTGAAGATGCTTTCAAGTGGAAGACTGACAATGGAGAGGAAATTTCCTTCTGCGAGGATAGTTGGGCGGGTTGTGGGGCTTTAAAGAGTGTCTATTCGAGGGGTTTCTCCCTAAGCTCTTTCAAAGCTCCTAAGGTGACCGAGCTTGGGGTATGGACTAATGGTGTTTGAGAGTGACAACTAGCTTGGAGAATGAGTTTTTTTTAATGGGAAAAACATATGGTGAGTCATTTTTTTCCAGGTATTTCAATGGTTGGGTTTTGACTTGGAAGAGGTGGATAGTTGGGTTTGGAAAGATGGGAAGTTCCTAGTTTATACGGTTAAATCTGCTTATAGTTGTTTAAGGAGGGTTTAGGGTTTAGGATTCGAGAAGGGGAGAATGTATATGTGTACACAAAGTTTTGGAGGTGTAAAGCAGTGCCCTCTGCACTTGTCTCTACTTGGAGGGTGCTGGAAAATAAGATTGCTACTAAGGTCACTTTGAAAAGGTGCAGGATCGTGGTTAAAAGTATTTTGTGTAGTTTTTGTGGGCGGAGGAGAAGACTTGTCGTCACTTATTTTTTGAATGCAGAATAGCTTGGTTAGTCTGATGTCATTGTTTTACTTAGCTTGGAGTGACGTCAGTGAGTCACAATGAACAAATGTTAATTTTTTTTTCTTTCAGTGTAACACTACTGATTCAGTTAATGACGTTTGGGGAGCGGTTTGGATTGTAGTAATAAGTGAGATTTGGAAGCACATGAATAATGTCATTTTCAAATTAGGTGTGGGTTGACGGATTAAAATTGTTCGTTATGATTCAATTAAAGGTTTAATCGTCTTGAATTACCTCCAAATCACCCTCTATTTGTTTTTTCTTTCATATTCTTCTCCTGTAAAATTACTTCTAGAGATTTCTTGAAACGTATTCTAAATAATTTTAGTTAAATTCTAAATAATTTTAGTTAAATGTAAGAGTTGGTATTAGAATCAAGATGTGCACCTCAAAGTTTTAATGAGCAACAAAGCACATAGCATTATAAGTTTATGTGTGCATAAAGATGGAAATAGTTATGATACCAAAAAACTATATATTAAAGCTTTATTTTTATTTTTATTTTTTTATCAGCAAATATATTAAATAAGAAAATCATAGGATAAAGGCATGTCCAATAAAAAATCTATATATTAAATCTTTATATATGTAGACAAAGCCATTAGTGGGAATCATGACAAAATAATAAATTAGGATCCTTACATATACAAATTTTAATTATAATATACAATGTGTAATTTAAAAAAAATATTAAATATAACATCTTTTTTTAAAATTATAAATAAGAACATTATGTATAGAAATTTTAATTTTAACATAATAAAAGTAATAATAGTGTTTTAAAATAAAGTCAAATTCTTTTAAAAAAAAGGCTTTCATATATCACTAATACACTTCACAAAATGGATTTTTCTGGATTTTTTTAGAAAGAGTAATTATCAAGATAAAAATTGAAAATCATTTAAAAAAATATATTAAAACATAAATTTCACTAGCAGACATTTGTCTTGTGCCTCGTTCTGGTGCGAGCATTAAATGTGCCTTAATACGTATAGTTACTTAACCTTTATATATATATATATATATATATATATATATATATATATATATATATATATATATATATAAATAAAAGATAACATAATCTGAATATCTTGTTATATTTTTAGGTTCTCTGACTTTTAATAATTTCAAGTATAAAAAAGTGTAAAAATGTTTTTCTCCATACATTTTTTATAATACTATGCACACCTTTATTATGATCCTTAATTCAACATTTTGTTTTCTTTTTATAAATAATTTTTTTCCATAAATGTTAAGAAAAAAATATAGAATACTAAAAAAATAACATTAATTAAAAAGCATGACATACTTATAAAGATTTAATACAAAAGCAGGCTATTTAGTTAAGTACAAATCATATTTCTTCTATTATATAGTCAAAATGATGTATCCTTTGATTTTAAAATTTTAGATGATATACCATCTAATGTCTTAAAACATATCAGATATAATAATATACCATGTTAAGTAAACATAGAAAGTACTTGATTTTGAGATAAGACTTTAATAAACATGTGTAATTTAATTGGTCTGTAAATAAGATGCTATATTTGATAGCATCATCTTTGTATGGTTGGATTTTCTTGGACAATTACTTGAGTAGGTGAAAGTTTAAGGAAAAAAAATGAGTCAAGGAGAGCTCCTATGAAGCTATGGATTTCTTGGAGTTGCTATGAGGTGTAGGGAGGGTGATTGGTGAACTCACATCACTTGGAAAAGAAGAGAGAGATTAAGAAATGTTTATCCTAGAGAGGCTAGACAAAGGAGAGTTATGACTTGCAAAATTAACAACATAACTCTATGTATTTGATTTGAATTTTGAATAGCCAAGCATCTCCTTTAATAGGTAGGGAGGTCGGTCAATGGTTACAAGAAAAATGATGGGAAATTCAAAATTAAAACATTTAAACTTGGCGCCTAGCTTGTGTCACACAACAAACATGGGTGAGATGTGTTCCTTGTGACCTAATTAGGTCTAATGATTGACCTAGGGTTTAATTTGGACGGTGATTAAGCCCAATTATACCCTAGGTAGGTTTTAAAAACCTAGCCTTAACCTTAATCTACTAAAGACCAAAATAAAAACCAAAATTCTATTATACTTTTAAATAAGAAATTTAAATGATACTCTAGGTTTTACCACTAGGTTATGACTCCTTCAAACATACATAAAATAATGTATATGTCATCAGTAACAGAGTCTCAATTTTGAATTTTTCTAGTCATTGCTCTAGTGGTTGATCCTGAGTTGAGGTCTCTGCCATCAATATTTTTACTAGATATACACTAGGATAAATTACTCACTCTCGAAATTACTTTTGTTTATTCTTCTTAATCTTCTTACTTTTTCAATTACTCTTATTCTTTGATGTCTTTTCAAATTGGAGATCCATGATAGGCTTCTTTATTCTATATATTTCTTCTTTGTTTATTCTTCATTTGGGGGTTAACATTAGCAAATGGTACACGAGGAGAAGGAAACTCAAATCTAAGCATTTGACTCAGTATAACTGAAATTTCTTGGTGATAAACATGGAGTACCATTTTTTTTTCCTGTTATGGCATGTTAAATTTGTGTTTTAATGAGTCATTTTCAATCAACTTGTCCTCCTTGAATTTGTATCATGAATAACCCGAGTATCAAAAGGTGAGATGAAGTGGAATCTTGAAAAGAGTTAAGGAATTCTAGGATAAGGTTGAAATGCAAAAGTTCACACTAGAGGCAATCAAAGATGTTCAACAACATAAAGAATGGAAGACACACATATAAGGTGAATTCGATAGGGAAGGACCATGTAATAATAAGGCGTGGTCATAAAAAATAGTTTCTTAGGAGATGAACATCACATGAAGTAGGACATATGCAAATGTAAGAGCCAATTTTGAAGCTCATGGAGGAATTAAAAGGCATAGTCTATGAAGAACTTGCAATAAATCTTGTTATTGCAAGTGGTATGATTTGTCAACATCCTTTCCAAAACAAACTAAATATCTTCGATCTAGTCATCTAGAAAAATGTATGACAAACATCGTTAATCATTTCATACTCGATTCTAAGACATTTAAATTTACTTTTAGGTATTGAATCATGTTGTGCTTAAGTAAATATTGATTCGAGTTAATATTTTAAAATAGATCAACATTAATCTCTTAAAGCTTTTGAAGTGAAAAATTCAAAAAATGTATGTGAAGGAAAGGTGATGCAAAAACAATTTAGTGAGTCCAGATTCTCTACTGGATTTTTAATATATTTTAAAATATCAAAATTAATGTATTTTTCATAAGTGAGTAATTTGGTTTGGTTTGCGGTTTGACATTTTGGAAATAGCCAAAATCTAACCAAAATGAATCAAAATTAATTATTTAAATATTATCATATTATGTATTATTTTACTTTTGTAGGATAGGTGCGTGAGAGGAAAATCTAATGTGTATAACTTATGCCTATAAATTTGTGATAAATGAGTAAAGCAATATTTTTAACACATGAATGAGATGGAGGAAATGTTGTCCTAGTGGTGAGAACGTTATATTATTAAATTGATGAAACAAAATAAAATATTACTGATGTGATGTGTATGCGTGACTTTGTTAGGCTTATGAGAAGTAGATGTAAGAGTTTATAAAAGCATAAACACTCTCCATGTCTTTATATTTTATTTAAGTTCCCCTACATAAAAAAAATAAATAAATAAATTGTGCTTTCTCTCCTAGTCTTCTTTCTCATTGAGCCTTAATCATTTTTATCTCACTGTGTTCTTTTGCTCAATTACTACAGAAGATTTTTCTATTAAGATTTTTCTATTATAGTATTAGAGCTCTTCCTTTGAAGAGTTTTGTTGTGCACTATGAATTTTTTTCTTTTTCTATGATTTTTGTTCTTTTTGGTTTCTTGTTTTAAATCTTGTTTCTTTGTTTTTCTTTTAGATATGGCCAAAGAACGTACGGTACAATCGTTTTAGTCGAACCTGACAAATCAATCGGTGGACAGTCAAATCAAATGGGAAACAATCACCTTTATCTCCATCCCAATAAGAACCCTGTCACCCCTTTGGTCTCGCTGATGTTGGACTCCAAAAATTATCACTCTTGGAGTAGGTCAGTGATAACGACATTAAGTGTGAAAAATAAAGTGGAGTTCATCCTTCGCACATGCCCCTGTCCACCCAAGAACCTTTCCACTTACTTAGCCTGGTACAAATGTAATAATATGGTCGTTTCCTAGTGATGTGAGTTGATTTTAGATTTAACCATTTTAAGAGTGACACTTTGTTTATGATTTGGATTTTAGCAAATATAAGGTGAGACTTAGGGAAGATCCTCACTGGACACGAACTTAACCAAGTGGTTAAGTAAGTGTGAAGATTCACTTTCAAAGGAAAAAGGAAAAACACATTATATGGTGAAGATGATGCATATTGCGGAAGTGAAAAACATAAAAGAAACAAAGATGGTGAAGGAAGCCAAATTGAAATTGGAAGAACAAAACAAGAACATAAACACAAATAACAAAGGTGTAATGGAAAATGGAATAAGAGATTAAGGAAAGAAAGCATATGGTGGTAGACAAGAGAAGAACATGCCACTTGGAGTGTGGATTCTCCATGATAAGTGTGGAGGGCCGCCACTTGAAGAGCTCTCAACTCTCACAAGATAAGACCTAAGCTAAGAGAACACAAGTCTCACACAAATTGTGTAGAGTTTTTCTTCTATATCAAAATTCAACTTGAAAATACATGGAGTAAGGCACCCTATTTATAGGAATGGGTGCCTTGGAAAACAATATGAGCAAGGATAGGATGATAAATGTGTGAGGGTTTGCCTTTAGGGTTTGACTAAGTCAAAACCGCACCTTAGGCTTGTTATTCTAGAAGTTAGGTCAACTTTCCTTCCTAAAAGGCTAGACACAAGCTAAATGATAACTACACCCCCTATTATGCTAAAGGCACCTATTCTAGCCTATCTTGTTATTTGGACCCCTAAAGTGAGTCCAAATTATTTACAACATGTTTTATTTTTAAGAAGACCAGAAGAAAGAACATTTGGTGTTCTGGTCTATGCCCACTTCTTCTTCTGGTGAGGTCTGCTAGATCTTTGGTGGAGTCTTGAATTGATTGTTGAAATGACTGCTCATAGTGTGAATGATCTCTTGAGGTCTTGGTCATCTCCTTGTTTACTTGAATTGTATCACCTGGTTAGTTCATTATGTCTCTATTCCCAATAGACAAAGCATTGTATGGATGGATATGGCCTTAGATATATGGAATGATTTGAAGAATAGATACTCTAAGGGAGATTTATTTAGAATTTCTCATTTGCAACTGGAAGTTGCTTCTTTAAACGAAAGAGAATTATTTGTTATTGAGTATTTTACTAAACTGAGAATAATTTGGGATGAAGTAGAAAATATTAGACCTAATCCTATATTCATCTGTTAGAAAAAAAAAAGTTCTTGTTTTGTTGTCTCTGTTATAGGTCAAAGAAAATGTGAGGATCGAGTCATGCAATTTCTTAGAGGGTTAAATGATCAATATCACAACATAAAATCTCATGTGCTCCTTATGGAACCTATACTGCCTATAATGAAAATATTTTCTCTTGTGGTACAACAAGAACGTCAACTAGCCAATAATATTCCTGTCTTCAATATTAATAGTGTTAATTCTAGTCACATCTCTACTTTTGTGATATGCACCTTTTTTGTGGAAAAAATGGTCATACAAAGAATGTTTGTTTTTTTTAAGGTTGATTTTTCTAATCAAGAAATTTCAAAACTAATCACAATATGAAATTATGTACTCGTTATGGAAGAAATGGTCACTCCATAGAAACTTGTTACAAGAAACATGGGTATCCTCCAGGGTACAAGTTTTATAGTGGTAAAACCAATCAGGTTAATAATGTTGTTATATCTGACGATATGTTTTCTACGCCTTCCAAAAAAGGACAGGAGAATGGAGAATATCATCTCACAAACAGTATCAAGTCTTGTCATACTTGTTCAAACAAAGCACCAACAATAATATTGCAAACAATGTTCAAGTAAACCAAGTGGACTCGTTCACTACAAACACCAATCATAAAATGACAGAGCAATCTCCAACTGGTAATATTCTTTCCTTATGTTTCTAGACTCAGAAGTAACTGATCATGTGTGTTCTTCTTTATCTGAGTTTACTTCATACAAAAACATTAAACCTATTCCTATTAGTCTACTTAATGGTCACCATGTGTTTGCAAAATATTATGGAACCGTGATTTTTAATCATAAATTTTATCTCATTGATGTTTTATATGTTCCTCAGTTTAGTTTTAATCTTTCCTTTACTTCCAAACTTTCTTTAAATCTCAATTGCAATTTAATGTTCTCCTCCAATAGCCATGTGATACAAGACAATCAAACCCAAAGAAGATTGGTTTAGTTAGTGCCAAAGTTGGCTTGTATATTTCTTAGTCTTCTTTTTTTCGTAATATTGCTACATACACACAGGACATCTTTTAGATGAAAGATTAAATGTTTTGAGAACTCAACACTCTTATATCTTTGCGAAAAAATTGCATGTATGTGATATATGTCAACGTGCCAAATAAAAGAAACTTCCTTTTGCTTTAAGTGGATCTAATACTGCGAACATCTTTGAATACATTTGGGGTCCTTGTTCTGTTATTTCCATGCACGATTTTAGATATTTCTTAACTATTGTTGATGATTTTTCACGTTTTACCTTAGTTATTTTCATTGCTTACATTGAAAATCGGTTTAAAACTACTATTAAAGCCATCTGTATTAACAATGGTGCTGAATTTTCCATGAATTTTTTTTTTCTTCTAAAGACATTGTTCACCAAATCACATGTGTAGAAACACATGAACAAAATGGGATTGCTAAAAGAAAACATCAAGCCATTTTAAATGTTATTCGTGCCTTGCTTTTTCAAGAAAATTTTCTTCCTTTATTTTGGAATTTTGTTGTTCAACATGTTGTTTTCTTAAATAATTGTTTTCTCACTCCTTTGTTGCACAACACTGCACCATATGAAAAACTGAATAGTAGATCATGTGATCTCTCTTCTTTACGCGTTTTTGGATGTTTGTGTTACTCTAACACTCTCACTGCACATAGAAATAAACTTGATGAGCGTTTTGTGCATGGTATCTTTCTCAGTTTTTCTCCTAACACAAAGGGATATATGTTCCTTAATCTTAAAAATCATCGTATTGAGGTCTCAAGGCATATTATCTTTTATGAAAATAATTTTCCATATAAATTGAATAATGGTTCTTCCAAGAATCTCAACAATCTTTCTTTACCTATTCCTTACGATTATGATTCAAACTATGATATTACTTTTCAAAGTGATTGTCATCCTTGTGTGCATATGGGTATTGCACAAACTGATGAGGACATGGAGACTAACCGACACTACACCAATTGATGTTCTGGACATACCATCGAGGCGATCAAGTAGACAAAGAAAGACATCAGGATATCTCGTAGATTTTCAAACTGATTTGACTTATACAAATAGTGTAAGTACCAAATATCCCATTAATGATTTATTTCTTATAGATCTTTGTTTCCTACTTTTAATTGCACTATTTTTTTCTATTTCTTCTCATTCGGAGCCTCATAATTATAATGAAGCTTCAAAGAATACTTGTTGGAAGCAAGCTATGCAAGAAGAGCTAAATGCTTTTGATGCCAATCACTCTTCCACTTTGGAAGATGGCTATTGGTTGTCGTTGAGTTTACAATATAAAGCATAAATTGGACGGGTCAATTGATAAGTACAAGGCACACTTAATTGACAAAGGGTACACAGTAGAAGGTCTTGACTTCATAGACACTTTTGCTCTTGTTGCAAAATTAAAAATGTTACGTCTCTTGCTTGTTGTTGTTGCTTCCAATGATTGGACTCTTACAACTAGATGTCAATAACGTGGTTTTACATGGTGACCTCCTTGAGGAAGTGTATATACAACCTCTATCTGGCTTCACTCTCCCCTTTGCTAAACATGTTTACAAACTCCAATGATCTCTCTATGGTCTTTGTCAGGCTAGCCAACAATGGTATGTCAAATTATCTAATTTCTTACTTTCACATAATTACATACTATCATTTGTTGATCATTCATTATTTTTAAAACGTACTCATACTAAACTCACTGCTCTTCTTGTATATGTGGATGATATTGTGCTTGCTGGAAACAATAATGAAGAAATTGCTGATATCACTAAGTTGCAAGACCAACAATTCAAAACCAAGAACTTAGGGGATCTCGCATATTTATTGGGGCTGGAAGTGGCATGCAACAGTTTTGGTCTATATATAAGTCAAAGAAAGTACACCTTAAATCTCCTCCATGAAACATGAATGCTAGATTGTGCCCCTATGTCTATGCACATGCCTCATGCATCTCACCTTTCTTCCACCGATATCATCCAACTCAATGAAGAAGAATCATCAACCTATCGCAGACTCATTAGGCGACTGATCTACCTCACCAACACACGGTCTGACATAGCCTTCAGTCTCAACAACTTAAGTCAGTTTGTTTCTTCTCTTACAAAGCACCATCAACAAGATGTCTTTCGTATGCTAAGGTACCTTAAGAGTAATCCTGGCTCTAGAATCTTTCTTCATAAAAATAGTACCAACCAACTTCGAGGCTACAATAATTCTGATTAGGCAGTGCCTTGGAACCAAAAAATCAGTTACTGGTTTCTCCATCTTTTTGGGTGAGTCTCTTATATAATGGAAGTCCAAGAAGCAACAAACTATCTCACAAAGTTCTTCAGAAGCCGAGTATAGATCCCTTGCAACAACTACTTGTGAAATTTAGTGGCTGACTTACATTCTTAAAGATCTTGGAATTCCTTACATTGAACCTGTAATCCTATACTGTGATAAGCAGTCAACAATTCATATTGTCTCGAGTCAAGTTTTTATATAAACGCATCAAACACGTAAAATTGTCCGAGAAAAGATTAATGTTGGTCTTCTCAAATTGCTTCCTATTACTTCCTCCATGCAAATTGTTGATGTCCTCACCAAATCACTTACTCCTTCCATCTTTAATGATCTCAAGTCCAAACTGGGAATTCAAAATATTTATTTCCAGCTTAAACGGGGTGTTAGAATTATTATATTCTTGGATTATTTTTCTGTTTGGACTCTGGGCGCTCTTTACTCTTTGTCACCATTACTGTTGGGCCCAACTAGTTTGTATATAATGCTTCTGTAATTTATAATTGACTCAATTCAAAATATACATTTTACGTTTTCCTTCTACTCTCTGTTTTCATTCTTTCATTCTTTTTGAAGTTTCTTTGAGAGTTTTTCGTATTACCTAATTTGCTCATTAATTCACATCTCCAATGACATTTTATTTAATATTGAAAAGTCAAGATCTGTGAATTAGACAGAGAAGATCATTATGGTGGAATCATTGGATAATCAATTAGTATTCAAGTTAGTAATTAGCATGATTCATATTTGAGCCTAAAACTACTTTCTTTATTCATTATTGTGTAGTAAGTTAATCATAATTATGTGCTCTAGAACTTGTTTGGGAACCATGTTTACTTTGTTTGCATCACTAAGAATGATCAAAATATTTCTTTAGTTGCCCTAAAACAATTCTTCTAACATTTATTTTCTTCCTCCAATATCAATTTATCTATTTTTCTAGTTCATCATGTCTATTTTTGTTTATCTTTTGTCTCTAATATAGCATTTGATAAATAAACAAAATAGTATGAAACATTTTATTATTCTCATTTCTCTTTACGAGTAGTAAGACAGCACACGTCAGCCTCGTTTTAGTCTAAAAAATATATTAAAACATACTTAACAATATAAATATTTAATTAATTCATAGATTAAAATTATTATCTTTATATAATAAATTATTTTATTATAATTACTATTTGAAACGTTAATATATCTATATCCTTTAAATAATATACTAAAAATATGAATATTTTAAATTATTTTTATTTCAATTTTTAGTTAAAAATATAAATCAAATTAGAGAAAACGAATTAAAGTATACTAATAGATTAAAATATCAATGTAAACCCATTAAATTGCGCCAACCTATCATAGTTTTACTATTGTAATATATATAAAAAATTCTATAGATATTTTTAGAAAAAATTAAAAATTAAAAAGAAAATTAATTTCTCTAAAAGTCAAAATTATATTTTATGTATAATGTAAACATATACAATAAATAGAGTTTTTTCATAAGTATTACAACATTCAATGTTTATACTATATTTTTCCAAAATTCATTGAAAGTTTATTTCAAATAAATTATTAATATAAATTTTTATATTAACTTAAATTTATTTTATTTCTTCAATAGATATCAAAATGGATATAATGTGTTCTAAAAATACAAATAATCTAATCTGATATTCTATTATTTTTTAGTCTAAATAAAATGTCATAAATTACTATATCAACAAAATTTATTTAGTTACACCTATTACAACACATCCAATAAGTTTTTATTTCTTATATTTTGCCAAAATTATAAAATAAATCATTATAAATTAACAAATGATTTTTTTATTTATGAACTCAAATAAGTGAAATATTTTGTAAGCCTAGTTAAGAACTCAGGTCCTAAATAGAGACACTGAATTCTTACAAAAATGGTGGGTTGAAAAATAAAAAAATAAATGATATATTAGTGGGAGGCATTCAAATACTAAATTCTTATGATAAGAAATTCCATCAAATACATGCAATATAACAAGTTAAATTAACTATTTTCATCTCTAGTTAATTTTATACTGATAATGCAAGATTTATAGCAAACGGTATATAATTCCATTATGAAAAAAATAATTATTGAATTTAAACGATAAAGTTTCCTACAAATGTCAATAAACAAAATTTTACTGAGAAGCAAATTATGTTTCTTTTGTAAGATAATCTCGGAAGGGAAAATTCTGAGCCGAGGGGAAGAAAAACTATGGTTTTAACACCATGGTATCAAAATCTCTTGTCTTAGTCCCAGCCAGTAGCAGGAACAGTTTGAGCTGGAGGCACGGCGCCTTGTGGAGCCGGTGCGGCGGCGGGAACTGGTGCAGGAACAGACTCACCCCAATCTCCTGCAGCTGTAAAAAGAACATTAGTCAAACATATTGTGATTACATAAATTTCAAAACTATGTCCAATCATCTTATATCACTGCAGAGTCAAAGATTCTCTTGTCCTTTTGGAACAGGAGAAGAGGAAATGTTGCATCATAGCAAAGTCAGAGATCAATACCATTTTTGCATACAATTTATAAAAGAAGGGTAGACGCAGATTGCATTATCTCAAATTCAAAATTCAGACATTGATTTTAGGCCAATAAACAAGCTAAATGACCAAGCTGAACTTATTCATCCTCAATCAACGCAGATAAAATTTAGTATAACATCATGATCATAATAAAGCAAGGATCCAAAAATAAATTCAATAATTCATTATCGTACCAGCTGTTTCTGGGGTCCAGTTAGTAGGAACTGCTGGGATTGGTTGTGGAGCTTCTTCGGTCCAGGCTTGGTCAAGTGCACCCGGCCATTGTCTGTTGGCAGGGAAGCTGCTAATGCCAGCATCATTGAAGTCAATGGCAAAATCTTGGGCAGGTGCTGCTTCATCTTCCTCTTGTTGCTTAGCTTCTTCAGGTTCTCTATAGAAGAATAAATCCACCTGCATAAGAAAAATTGAGATAATTGGTTACTAATCCAGGAAACCCCCCAAATAAAACTTATTTCTTACAAGAGTACACATATCTACGAACGGACTAAAACTTCTATAGAGCTATGGAACAGCCACCATTCTATTCAGAAAAGCAACAGGTATTTTACCATTACATCCCACTTGTGACCAGGACGAATAGTACCCCGCATCTGCAGCACCATCCGAGCTAAAAGCCAAAAAAGGCAACCAATGCTATGCTTCCCCTTATTATTGGCCGGAATCCCAACATCAACGTACCGCATTGGAGAATCAGTGTCACAAAAGGCAATAGTGGGAATATTGCCAAGAGCACCTTCCTTAATAGGCTGCACAGAGATCAATAACATAAGGGAAATTGTGGCAGATTACGCACAGTATAGCAATATCAATGTCAATTACTATCAGATATTCAAAACATCCTCAATATGCCCGCAATACTCTACTCTGGTTCTAACTTCTACAAGAGATAAATAACCTGATGATCTGTTCTTGGATCAGTCAAAACTAGAAGACGAGGCTCATTGTAGGATGTCTGCATCTGATTGGTGAATGTTCCAGGAGTGTGCCTTCCTGCAATTGCATGAGCCCCGGTGTACTGAGCAAACTTAAGAACTGCCCTCTGACCATAAGGCCTGGCGGACTGAACAATGATATCCTGTGGATTCTCAATGGCAACAATAATCCTAGCAGCTTGATGGAGCTTCTCCCATGTTTTGCCAAGGTTAATTATGTAAATACCTGAAAAACCATAACCCCAAAATTCAACAAAAACTCCAAATGATCTCATTTCAGTAGCAAGAGAAAAACTTTATAACGGTGCTAGAAAAAGGAAGCCATCAGAAAAAATAAATTCAAATCAGCAAATTAAATTAGACCTTACAGCTTAATAACACCTTACACAAATATCAGGGTCATGCACAGCTCACATCTAATCCAATTACTTAAAAACAAGAGTCAAACTAATGCCTTGTTTGGATAGACTAGTTTGTAAACACATAGTGGAGAACAAAATACGAAGTCAAAATGAATTGTGTTTCTCCCATAATATAAAATCAAATTATACACCTCAACTATTGGAAAAGTAAAAGATAGAGCTTCTATAAAAGTTAAGCACATTAGTTGAATTTAACTTTTGGAGAAACTCAATTCTAACATTCTCGTTTTCTTCCTTCGTAAATACTTACGGAGAAATTTACTCAATGACCTAAATCATACACACCAAAGGAAACATATTTCATAATTGAATATTAAAAGACCATACAATTATCAAAAGGCATAAAATCACTGACTTTTCAGAAAGTTCTCAAAGGTATCTAGAATTCTACATTTTAGTGATTATGCATAACTAAATGAATTTAATTGGAACACGATGATTATGTATCAAACTGAAACCTAGTTATATTACACAGACATGTTATATTATATAAAAAAAAAAACAAAGAATACGTAAATGGTCAATGTTAAAAAAATGGATAAATGAATCAAAGAATAAAAATTAAAAAGGAGACTTTGAGAATTGAAAAGTGACCGTCGGTGCGGCGCTTGAAGACGTAGCGTTCCATTTGGAAGTCGCAGTTTTTCGTGCCGAGGTGAACGTCGGCGGCGAGCATCATCTGGATGTCCGTCTCCTTCTGAGAGAGCTGGCGCAAAGGAGCGGCGGCGGAGGAGTCGGCAGCGGCCATGGCTGCGCGAGTGGGAGAGGCGGAGTTGGTGGTGTTGATGTGCTCTCAGAGGATTTGAGTAATTAGGGTTTTTGAATGTTCTCCTATATTATTGAAATGGATTAGGGAAAGAGAACAATAAAAACAAAAACCCTAATAATAGGAAATGACGCTAATACCCTTTCCTCATTTTCGAAATCATTCGAGATTTTATAATGTAGAAATCTCTTCTGAATTATGTAACAAAATTAAAAAATATTTTATACTAAATAATTCTAAAATATACAAAAAAAATATATTTTGAACTGTGTAATTTAAAATAATTTTTGAATTTCACAGTCTAAAGATTTAAAATATTTACTTTCCATCATGAATAAATATTTGAATGTACAATCTCTCTAGGATTATTTGGCATTGATAAAAAGATTATTTACAACAACCCATTTAAAGAAATTAATTTGAAAAAACATGACTATAATACTTTTATTGTAGAAAAAAATTAGTGTAAGGTTAACGCAGTGATAATATCTTTTATGAAAATAAAATAAATATTAATAATCTATTTTCAAGAAAGGTAGAACTGGTCAACTTCAACCCAAATAAGTATCTATATCTATAAGATAAGAAAAATATATATTCTAAACAATGGTTATTATTTGAAATATAAATTTTATATTATAATTTTGCTTTTATAGTAGTGATAAATATATTTTTGTTAGGTATAATATAAGGCTTCCTTATTTATTGGTATATTTCTGTTACCTTTGCGATTTTATTTTATTTATTGCCTATTTTTTAAGTTCATATAAAAAAGAAACTTAATCTTCTAGTTTTCAAGAGTGAAAACATGTTTGTTAAAGGTAATTATTCCTTTTCACAGCATAGAAATAACTACAACTAATGATAAAGATGTATTATGTAACTATTGAAATATAATATTTAGTTAATTATTAACTATTACTTAAATACAAGAACACGCATGGTTATTTATTTTTTTAGAAGATGATGTTAAAGTGAAAATTGAAACAAAGATTAAAATTTTCTAAATAGTAAAGTTGTTATGATGATTTGCCACCCTATTTTAAAAACACTAGTCCCAACATATAAAATTTAATACTGTTATAAGCTATAGTATAAATCTAATAGAGTTTTTAGTATAAATTTAATAGAGTTTATTAAACATATTTGTGCTCAAATATAGTTACATTTAATTAAACATACCTAAATGTCCAACAAAAACTTATAAAATATATCTTGTAGCAAACTAATTTAGATATTTATTTCAACATACATCTTTTCTTGTATCAAATACAATCATAATAAAAATAAATTAAAATATATAAAAAAATTAGTAAATTAAAATTAAATCAATCTATTACTGAATATATTGTCATATGATAATTATCTTCGTACATTATAAAATTATAACGAATCTAAGGACAATTAAACAATAGATATAGAAAATAATATACAAACGTCTCCTATACTAGAAGACTTGTATTATTAAGTATGTGTATCCTCTAGTATTTCATTTAGTCTATATAATACAACAACTTCATATTATACACTAATATAATTAAATCATATCATTTAAATTCATAAATATTTCAATCATCATTGTTACTTAACAATATTTATTACTTACACATATACATAATATTACCAAAATCAATAACTTATGAATACATTTTAATTTCATTTATACATATTATCATCATAAGTTTGTCGGTCAAGCATTAATATCTTGCTTTAGTGAGAAATAATACACAAAAAAGGTTAATGTCTTGTTAGGATTTTCGCTTGAGCTAAAAAAATTTCACATCAGCTAAAATATTGATGAAAAGAAATTAACTTGTCAGAAATTTCACTTAAACGAAAATCATGCTGAAAAAAAAAGGATATGGCCTCCTTCTCATTCCCGCTTTAGTGAAAATCATGCAAAAAAGAAGAACTTGTCTTGCTCATATTTTCGCTTAAGCGAAAATTAGACAAAGCCCAAACATGCAAAAGAGCACAAAACATGTCCAAAGTTTACCAAAGTAATTTTCTACCAATTCAACATTTTTCACAAGTTTAAACCAACAATAAGCATTACTGTAATAAAGCATTCAAAACTTAGAACATTAATATAACTTAATATGATCATTCCTACCTCAAATTTACATCAACAACTTCCATTCAAACATTCATTTCATTTTGTCATACATAACAAATCTAATTGTTTCTATTTCAAGTGCACCCTTTTATCAAAATATATTTCAAGCCATAACTAAATACTACATCTAAACATCTTTATTCTTTTGATAAACTCCAAATCCAAATACTACCCAGTGTCCAAAATAACTCAAATAATACATTCATATTATTTTTTATTTAATTGATTATCTTGATTGGTGGGGAAAGAGACCTAAAAATGAAGATAAAAGTGGTACAAAAAGCAAAGCATAACAACAAGTTGAATTAGCACGCAGAAGAGGAGGAATGTTTCATGTTAATGTTACACAAATTGGCGTAGTGAAAACCATAAGCACACCCTTCTCATATGCAATCAAGAGTATTCTTGTTGGACTAACCACTAAATAATAACTAGTATTAGGGAAATGTTGAATACTCATAAAGCAAACTCGAATCAGAAGATGATGGGTAAGTGTAACACTATTTGATGGATAATTAACACTAAAATGTCTAATAATATGAGAAGTAATTTAAAGAGTATGTATGAGTTACGTGGTATTCAACATTATTTTGTATGGACAAAGCACTTTTACAACCAAAGAAAGGGATATTGTGCTTGATGGGGATCTAAACTTGCAAATGTTCTCAATGTTCCCATGTTGAATTGCAACCTCGTATCATCTCACAACTATTGGATAAATCCATTTGCATTTTCAAGTTCGGTAACAAAATATGTGTTATGCTAGAATGAACTTCAATGCTGAGTAGAACGAGTGTATGGAAGAATGAGCTCTATTTTTTCATGGAATTTGGGGTGTAAGATTTTTTATAGTTGATAACCATGCAAATATTTAACATAGGGACATCCTTCGTGGAAAATCACACACTTAGTTTTTGGCGTTGGTGGAAATAAAAATTGTGAATCTTTCAATAAGGTCTGTAATGTGTCTTAAAGCTAAGAAAACTAGGGAAATGAGTATTAACACCCTATGAAGCTCGGCTACAACAGAATGGTGTCGTTTCCGCTTTTCCGATACACCTCCAACGCGGACACGTGACAGATGCGTGCACGATGCGTTGTTAGACACATCTTTTTGGGCCAGACACGATCCCGTTTCTGGACACGTCGGAGAGGACGCGGTCCACTCCTTGGACACGTCAAAGAGGACGCGATCCACTCTTTAAACACCTCTTCCACACAAAATATCAAACAAAAACACAATATCTCAAACAAAATCACAAAATTTCAAACAAAATCTCAAACGAATAAGTTAAATAAAAAATTATACAAGAATCTTAAGAAAATCCATTTTAATTTAGAGAAAGAAAAGAAGAAATTAGGAACAAATATTATATTTTTTCCTTTAAAGGATTCATAATTTGAAAAATACACTCTATAAATCATATAAAAATTACAAAAATAAAGAACAAAATAGTTACTCCACTAAAATCTGTGTTGGAACGTGGCGTAACACTATGGTGTGGTGTGGTGAGGATTGTTGAACGTAGAAGAAAAAGAAAAAAAAAAGGAAGAAGAAGTAGAAAGAATAGGACCTTCATATAAGTAAGTAACCGCGTGTTCTTAGTTTTATTATTATCACTTGCACTGCCCAATGTTTCCCTTCGCACTCCCAGTGTTCCAATGTTAAAGTTTTTTTCTCTGACATTAAATCCATACATGCCATTGTCACAGAGGAACGTATGCTTTTTCTTTTGTAATAAAGTACCAACTTTATCTTTCATATAATTTACATACAATACAATGTCAATTTGAATTTAAATTTTTTTTATTGTATTTTTAATGGATATTGTGTTTGATGGGGATCTAAAACTTGCAAATGTTCTCAATGTTCCCATGTTGAATTGCAACCTCGTATCATCTCACAACTATTGGATAAATCCATTTGCATTTTCAAGCTCGGTAACAAAATTTGTGTTATGCAAGAATGCACTTCAATGCTGAGTAGAACGAATGTATGTAAGAATGAGCTTTATTTTTCATGGAATTTGGGGTGTAAGATTTTTTATAGTTGATGGTGTGAACCATGCAAATATTTAACATAGGGACATCCTTCGTGGAAAATCACACACTTAGTTTTTGGTGTTGGTGGAAATAAAAATTGTGAATCTTTCAATAAGGCTTGTAATGTGTTTTAAAGCTCTAAGAAAACAAGGAAAATGAGTATTAACACCTCTCTAGGTTACACCTTCTTAACCTTCCTTTTAAATTAAGAACGCTCTAAAGAAACAAAGAACACTATCAAAGAGAGTACAAAGTGTTGATCAAGAGTGATCAAGAGCTTTGAAGAATCCAAATCCAATGTGTTTGATGAAAGACTGGTGTTGTTACTCTGTGTGGGTGGGATCTGGGTAGAATAAAGTGTGATACACTCTTTTGTTGAATCTAAAACTGATGTGAATTGATTTTTTCTAAATTAAATGTTTTTCCAACTAAGTGAAAAACAACCTGTTGTTTTGTCGAATCAATCGATTGTTTTGCTCTTAAAGGTTTTGAAAAAGGTTGAAAGTTGTTTGAGTTGGTTGACTTAACTGTCAAACCAAATCAATCGGTTGTTTCGTGTTTTCAACCCCATTGTTTCTTTGAAAATCCTAACAGAATTCAGTTTTGAATGGTAAATTTGTCTTAAATGATTTCTAACTGAATACACTCATTCATTAAATGTTTTGACCAATCTTTGGAAAATATAAATAGTTAGTTATATGTTTTTGGAGGGTAAGAAACAGTTTTGAGAAATTCAGTTTAACATATTTGACCTCAATTTTCCAAGATTCACATCAAGCTTTGGATTTTCAAGTGAGAGTGAAATAGGATTGCAATTGTATTATTTTCAGTTGAACTTTGATCAGGTGTAATCCTTTCTCAATCTTTTGTATTTTCAAGGAGTGTTGTGTGTTCTTGAGGTGTTCAAGATCAATACTTTTGGTGTGGTTTGCCAAAGGTAGTGTGTTTCTTGAGGGGTTCAAGGTCACTACTTTGGTGTGCGATGTTTTGTAATCCGATTTGATTGCTTAGTGGATTACCCAGTGGTTTCAGGGAACTGGATGTAGCTCTTGTTGTAAGAGTGAACCAGTATAAACTGCTTGTGTGCATTTCTCTTTCTCTGAACTCCTTTAAGTTCTGTTTTTAAGTTGTTTAAGTTTTAACTAGTATAAACAACCGATTGATTCGAAGAAACAATCGATTGTTTTTCTGTGTTTCACTTTAAAACAAATTGTGTTCTTGGCTAACTTGATTCCTTTTCTGGATTTCTTCACAAAGTTTCATTAAACCTTTAAAATTTTTCGAAAATCTTTTATAAACAATTCACTCCCCTCTTGTTTAAAGCCATATATTCTAACACAAAGAAATCTTACATGGGTATAACTTCACAAAGTGAAGAATTACAATGGTTTGACACAAATCCAAGCTTTTGGTTTTGAGTGTCTAACATGAAAAAGATGCAGATATGAAGATAATGTAATATACAAACTTAACCAATTCAAGTACCCAAGGACAAAGTAAGGAGATTGAAGGTGGAGAACAAAAGTAAGGCAAGCCAAGCAACAAAAAGATATGCTAGTAATTTTGCTAAAGATACTCAGAGTTGTAGTGAACGTCTAATCTAGCCATTAGAGCATTTAGTCTTTTAGGTTGAGTGCAAAACCATTGTAATTCTTCACTTTGTGAATTTATACCATGTAAGATTTCTTTGTACTCTCTTTGATAGTGTTCTTTGTTTCTTTAGAGCATTTTTAATTTAAAAGGAAGGTTAAGAAGGTGTAACCTAGAGGTGTTAATACTCATTTCCCTAGTTTTCTTAGCTTTAAGACATATTACAAGCCTTATTGAAAGATTCACAATTTTTATTTCCACCAACACCAAAAACTAAGTGTGTGATTTTCGATGAAGGATGTCCCTATGTTAAATATTTGCATTCTTCACACCATCAACGATAAAGCATCTTACACCCTAAATTCCATGAAAAAATAAAGCTCATTCTTCCATACACTCGTTCCACTCAGCATTGAAGTGTAGTCTAGCATAACACATATTTTGTTACCGAACTAGAAAATGTAAATGAATTTATCCAATAGTTGTGAGATGATATGATGTTGCAATTCAACATGGGAACATTTGCAAGTTTTAGATCCCCATCAAGCACAATATCCCTTTCTTTGGTTGTAAAAGTGCATTGTCCATACAAAATAATGTTGAATACCACGTAACTCATACATACTCTTCAAATTTATTCTCATATGATTAGACATTTTAGTGTTAATTATCCATCAAATGGTGCTACACTTATCCATCATCTTCTGATTCGAGTTTGCTTTATGAGTATTCAACATTTCCCTAATTCTAGTCATTATTTAGTGGTTAGTCCAACAAGAATACTCTTGATTGCATATGAGAATGGTGTGCTTATGGTTTCCACTACACCAATCTGTGTAACATTAACATGAAACATTCTTCCTCTTCTGTCTGCTAATTCAACTTGTTGTTCTACTTTGATTTTTGTACCACTTTTATCTTCATTTTTAGGTCTCTTTCCCCACCAATCAAGATAATCAATTAACTAAAAAATAATATGAATGTAGTATTTGAGTTATTTATAATCAAAAGAATAAAGATGTTTAGATGAATGTAGTATTTAGTTATGGCTTGAAATTTATTTTGATAGTAGAGTGCACTTGAAATAGAAACAATTAGATTTGTTATGTATGACAAAATGAAATGAATGTTTGAATGGAAGTTGCTGATGTAAATTTGAGGTAAGAATGATCATATTAAGTTATATTAATGTTCTAAGTTTTGAATGCTTTATTAGAGTGATGTTTATTGTTGGTTTAAACTTGTGAAAAATGTTGAATTGGTAGAAAATTACTTTGGCAAACTTTGGATATGTTTTATGCTCTTTTGCATGTTTTGATTTTGTCTAATTTTCGCTTAAGTGAAAATATGAGCAAGACAAGTTCCTCTTTTTCTGCATGATTTTCACCAAAGCGGGAATGAAAATGAGGCCAATTCCTTTTTTTCAGCATGATTTTTCGTTTAAGTGAAATTTCTGACAAGTTAATTTTTTTTTCTTTTCATCAAGATTTTTAGCTGATGTGAATTTTTTTTTAGCTCAAGCGAAAATCCTAACAAGACATTAACCTTTTTGTGTATTATTTCTTACTAAAATAAGATATTAGTGCTTGATCGACAAACTTATGATGATAATATGTATAAATAAAGTTAAAATGTATTCATAAGTTATTGACTTTGGTAATGTTATCTTGATGATGCTCGTCGCCGACGTTCAACTCGACACGAAAAATTGTTACTTCCAAATGGAACGCTACGTCTTCAAGCGTCGCACTGACGGTCACTTTCCAATTCTCAATTTCTCCTTTTTATTTTTATGGTGCAAGAGATGAATGTTTATTTTCTTTACTAATTTATTCATTAAAAATAAAAATTGAAAAAATTTATATATTTTTTTATAACCATATGAATTTAATTTATGAAAGTATTAATTTAGTTTTTATTTTTCATTTTTTTCTTAAAAACCTTTAAGACAAACTGTAAAAGCACTCAAATTCGATTATCAATAAATTAATTGTAATTCATGGAAAAAATTATTTATTTTAAAAGTTCTTTGTAAAATACTGTCCAATAATAATTGAACTTAATAATTTTTTAGCTTTTAACTTTTCCAACCAAAAGCACATTTCACATGTACTTTGGTTGCAAATTTTGGTTTAGTTCTGTTAAGCAATTTTTTTGATTTTGTTTCCGGGTCAAGCTATCCGTTGAACCGAACCGATCAGATCAACAGTGTTCTTCGTCATCTCAGGTTTTGAGTCCTATTCTCGCTGAAGCTACTGGTTCTGTTTTCAAACACCATTTGTGAGTAATTTTGCGTTTTCTCCTTTATATTTTTATGGCTTGGATCTTAGATTGTATCAATGATGAATAATAAGATGTTTTTGTTCTGTTTCATACGAGTAGTAACTGACTTCGTTTTGCCCTTTCAGTTGTATACAATTCTTAGTTATACAATAGCCGTTTCTTGGGGTACTCGTCAGATTGCAATTGAAGTTTTCATTTCATGTTCTTATATTTTGCATTGTTGTTGGTAGTTTAATCTGACCATTGCAAGGTTATTTATATTTATTGACACTTTCTTTAAAAAAAACTAATGAAGTTTAATTTATAGATAACATCGAAAATGTCTTATTGAGAGAGTGGGGAGGACGAGAGAGACTTGTTATCTAAGTAGTGTATTCTTATCATATTCTAGTAATGCTTTATTGAGGTAATTGTGGTTCTTTTTCTGATGTTTGTTTTGTTGTTAACTTTCAGCAATGGCATCCTTAGATATTCGTTCACTGCTTGTATTCTCAGCCATTTTTCGAGTTATTTTGATTGTGTATGGAGAGTGGCAAGATGCTCATATGGAGGTTAGATACACTGATGTTGATTACCTTGTCTTTTCGGATGCTGCTGCTTTAATGGCTGTGGGTGACTCCCCCTATAAGAGAACCACTTATCGCTATTCCCCCTTGCTTGCTTTTCTTCTCATTCCAAATTCATATATTCATCGCTCCTGGGGAAAGTTCCTTTTCTCAGCTTCAGGTATGGTCAGACTTTTGAATCTGCTAAACTGTTTTTCAGTTACCTAGTTCAAGCAAGATTATTGAACTATATGTGGCAGTAATTTTGCATATTTTAGATATACTAATTTGGCTCCTTAAGAATGGGGGGTACACTTTAGGGACAAAAGCGCAGACTAGAGTGGGTATACTGTTAATTGAAAAATCAACAAAGTGAACTTCAACAACTTTATGATTTGTTATATTATATGTCTATGAATGTTATCACAGTCTCAGACATTGGTTTTCCAATCAACAGTCACAAATTTGCAGTTTTGTCTAGCCTATTGACAGGGTAGCAAATTGTCTTCCTTCCCTGACCCAAGGAGTATGCTTCAATATGCAGACAAATGGGTAATGACGTTCAAGTGAGTTGGATGGGGAACACATACAATAAAGGGTTTAAAGTATTGAATGTAATGGCTTACTATTAGTCAACATTAAGCCTGGTGACTGACCCATGGTTGGAGGGCAGGAAAATAAGACAAGTATTGTTACTGGATAAAGTATGATCAATTGAGTTAAGGCTTCAAACAAAGTCACTCCCAAAGTCGGAGATAACTTGCCCAGAGGCATTCGTTTGGACCGCAACCAATGTAGCCTTATGTAGTCAAAGAGAAAAAAGTTATTTCCAACAAAACCAAAATAATGGGAAAGTCTAAAAAAATTGTGTTAGACTTGGGACATTTAGAAATTTCCATTATTTGTGAATTTAAGTGACCATTCCACTTGCATTATTTCAAATCAATATGCTGTTACATTATGAATATGCTGAATATTCCAGTCATTACTCCTAACCCAATGTCATCTTATAAAATGCAGATATACTTGTGGGATATTTCATATATTATATTCTAAAGCTACGGAAGGTTCCAGAAAATATGTGCAACTATTCTGTCATGGCATGGCTCTTTAATCCATTTACCTTCACCATTGGAACACGTGGGAACTGTGAGCCTATTGTTTGTGCCTTGATATTGTGGATCGTGATCTGTCTTTTGAAAGGTATGGTTCTGCATCTGTATTAACTTAAATTGATGTAGTTGGACTGTTTAGTTTGTCATCTTTTAATCTGTAACACTCCTTAAGTTCTAAGAGCTATACTAGTTTAGATGATTAACTGGTGGCCTTCTCCGCAACATAAAGAAGAAAGAACTTTTAATAATAAATTTTACAATCTTTATTGAAGTGTACAATAGAGAATCTATCCAAAATAGTTTTCCATCTTCCCATTTTTCCAAACTCTGTCCACTGAAAAGAAAAATCTTTTCATTTCATTCTTTGCTCATTAGTTTTATCTTCTACCAAATATTCTAAAAGCTAAAAAAACTAGAGATTCTTTGGTACACTGTTTTTAGCAACTAGTTGCTAACTTTTAGCAGAAAATCAAGCCATAGAAGGAGAATGCTATCAGCCATGTTGTGGCGGCAAGCTGTAAATCCGCCACTAGTTTCTGCCATGGTGCTGCATAAAGAATTTTCAATAACACTGGCAAAATCACATCAAAATCGAATTGTCGTGTTCGGCCTGCTTAACTCTTAAGTAGAAAAAATTGAATCCTGATTATCAACTCTAGCTTTTGATCTAGTGGTAAACACTCGATCCAACAATTGGTATCATAGACAAGGTCATGAGTTTGATTCCCAAATGAAAAATGCTGAGGAGGAGATTGTTGCAAGTGACATCAATTGTTCTGTGGTGTAGTAGGCAAGGTGTGCCAAGTCATTATCGAATTGTGGCACTTGGATTGCTATGCTCTTAAGTAGAAAGAGTTGCACTCTAACTATTAGCTATAGTTTTTGGCCCAGTGGTAAGCATTCAATCCAATATGTAGTATGCTAAGTTTCACTATGGTTTCACTATGATGTATATTTTATACTTACTATGGTAGTATGCTAAGTTTTAGAGCTACATAGCTTAAAATCTCTGGCTCTATCATTGTTGGTTGATACAACAATGAAACCTTTTTTCGTAAAAGGTATAAGCATTAGATATTTGCCTATCTCTTGGTGCTTTGATGGTATGCCTTTTTCCCTCTGGTTTGCAGGTAACGTGTTACAGTCAGCATTTTGGTATGGACTTGTTGTCCATTTCAGGATTTATCCTATAATTTACTCTATTCCTATAATCCTGGTTCTTGATCCGAACTTCTTCCCATCTGATCAGAAACCTGTCTTAAGGAACTGGAGTGCTGTTAAGGGAGAGAGACCCAAAGCTAGGAGTGGCTGGCATAATTTACACTATCTATTTAAAAGCATATTCACGTGGAACAGGCTGATATTTGGACTTGTCTCAGGATTGGTTTTCCTCTTTTGTACTGGTCTTTTCTACTGTTTATACGAGTGGGAATTCCTACATGAGGCTATGTTGTACCATCTTACTAGAACTGATCCAAGACATAACTTCTCCATCTATTTCTATCACATATATCTTCATTATGGGCATGACACTTCAGTGGTGGAAAAGCTTATCTCCTTTTTGCCCCAATTTTTGGTTCAGCTGGTTCTTATCTTCTGTTTTGCACAAGATTTGCCATTTTGCATATTTGTGCAGACCGTGGCCTTTGTGGCATTCAATAAGGTTTGTCAAGTTACATTTAATTAAAGTCCTGCATGTAGACTTTAGCGAATCAGATTGTTTATTTTCAAGCATGGTCATATCTGTAGTTGGAGGCTTGGAGGCCTTTTGTTAATGGCCTCTTTAGCATGTTTCCTTATATTATAGCGTAGCTGATATCTGTATATTTTGCAGGTGATTACAGCCCAGTATTTTGTTTGGTTCTTTTGCTTGTTGCCCCTAATACTTCCTTGGAGTAAAATGAAACTTAGATGGGATGGGTTCTCTTGCATTCTTTTGTGGATTGGGGCTCAGACCCATTGGTTGATGTGGGGTTACCTGCTTGAGTTCAAGGGTAAAAATGTCTTCTTACAGCTTTGGGCAGCAAGCTTACTGTTTCTAGCAGCCAACATATACATCCTCGTCATGATTATTCGTAACCATAAATATGCTTCAGTTTTCAAAGCTTTAGAATATGCTAACTCCAAGAAGGCAGCTAAGCTTGAGTGAGTGACCTTGACACTGTAAATGATTTCAATTTTTATACTTGTGCTTGTTACATGTTGCCCTCTTCTGTTTTTGGAAGTTAACAATGCAAGTTCATGACTGCACTAGAAGTTGAGAACCAACAATCATGTCAAAAATTGTGGATTATTATATTTTAAACGTGAACAAATTGGTGAATCAATGCATTCTTGTTTTGATAACCCAGTAGTTTTTTTCTCAAAGCGTAATCTTAATCAATGAATATATATTTATCACTGTCAGCTGTATGTTCTTGATCTGAACTTGTAGAATTGACCTCAAGATCTTTTGGGAAACTCTCCTTTTTTCCCTTCGCTGTATTTGAAAACATGTCAGTTACAAATTTGTGTTTAATCAAGGGTAAAAATTCCTGTCAAGTAACCCCTGAACCTGAACGAGTTTTAAGGGACAAAACTTGTTCACTGGTTTTGTCCCTAAATGTAGATGGTAGGGCCAGTTTGTCTGACTCTGCAGTCAAGGAGAAAGAGTAATTTATTTTATGAAGGAAAGGAAAATTGTAGCTTACCCAATACCCATCATTGCTTGAAATAAAAAATATATCTTCTCATCAATTTAGACTTGAAAGTTTGAGCAAACTTATTCCCTCATATTTCTATGCACTCTTCCCACCATAAAAGGTGATAGTAGTTTTTTATAGTTTAATCGTGTAATATACATTATTAATGTATTCCGCTATTGTATAAAAGCTATAATCATCAACAAAATCATTTTCCACTCCACTGTTACATAAAACATCAGAACATCCCTAATGGTTAAATTGACAGGATTGTTGGAAATAGAGCAGTTGCTGAATATATTATTAGTTCTAGAATAACAGAGATACAGATTTTAAGAGTAAAGAAGCTAATAGGAAGCATGGCAAAAACATGCATATCAAACCCCTTCAGGCTTCAATTTCATACTGCTGCGACATTTTCTTGATTACTGGACTATGTAATACAAGGTGAAATTTTACCCAAACAATAATGCTAGACGAGAATTGTCATGAAATGAAGATAAAAAAGAGGATGGTATCTGAGGTATGCCATGTGAGATATGGTGTACCTAAACAACATCAAGTCATTGCTCTTTGGATTTATTATTGCTTTAAAGGGTAGCTGAGATTCGTCAACTACAACCTGTAATAAAGGTGAGGGATGTTCTCATTTGGGAATTTGTGTACTGGTCCGTAGCGTTGTCAAGCTCAGGCAAAGCTCTTAGTTGAAACGAGACCACACATTGATATGAAGCCACACAGAAAACATTAGTGGCCAAACTTCAGGGCTCGTTCTACAAATATTCCACCAGCCTTCTGATGCTGCAGATTGTGTATGGCAGAATGTGGTGAGGTTACAAACAAGGGACTTGTTGGGAACCTGCTTCTATGAGCTTGTGGTTTTCTAATGTTGAAACCCTAGAGGCCTAAGGCATGGTTAGACTAAGGTTGTCCTGAGGCCATTGGAGCGAAGTCATATCAGACAAATGGCAATCACCTCCAATGCCAAAAAGGTACCATGATTCCTGCAGTTTCACATTTTTGGAACAACTGATCGGTATCAATATGTTTTTATTTTGTATGTTTTAGCAAATTGGTGTAAATGACCTTAGTAGTTCCTAATTTATATGGTCAGTTAACTATATATTAGCATAAACTAATGAGGGATGAGATTGATATGAATGCTTGTGATGAAATTTAGACAAATATGCTGATGGGTAACTTGAAGTATCGGAAATTTTTGTTTTTATTGGATGCATAATCTTGTTGCTTGAAAGATGGCTAGAAGTTCTTAAATATTAGCAGGCCTTAAAACTCGAACTATCTAGTGACAATGGAATTTCAGGCAATATATAATCCATACTGAGCATGAAATGTATCTCAAGTGTTTCTGTTGAATTGCTTGTTCATTGATCAAAATGACTAATTTAAATAGCATATTCAATTAAAATAACTACATTTATTCTAGCTAGATAGAAAAAGTTCAGGACTGTATTGTAATCAATTCTTATTATAGAGGAAGACAAGAAATCAACTAGATTTGTGTACTGTCGGAAATGAGAGAAACCTGTACTAAGTTGTCAGTCAGTACGATTGGTCTTTTTTATTATTTATATTGTTTACGAACTTGCGTGTATTCTTTGATTAAGCAGTAATTGACTAATTTTTTTGGTTTCTTTATTTTTTTTTCTAGATGGAGAGGGAGATAGAACAGGAGGATACCACACGTAGCAATCAACCTCGTTATAGCAGGATAAATTATAGAGGGGTAGTCACTATTTTTAATTTTTTATATAGTTTATATCATGTATACTAAACACATTTATATTAACAATTATCTTAACAAACAATACAAATATATAATGTTTTCTATATAGGAATAACTAATCACTTTGTTTAAATCTACTAAAATTTGTTAAGAGTTATAACAACCATACTTAATATAGATGCATTACACAATATGCAAGAACTGCATGCTTTGACATATTTTTATTGCAAAGTTTCTCCATACTTTATTCACAAACCCACGTGAACCCTTTTTTGCTTAAACAATACATAGTTGGATCCAAATACAATGTAAACAAAATAGTCTACTCATTTATCTTATAAAGAATTTTAGTAATAATCAAGTTTCTCAAAGATAAATTAGTGATTCTATTAATAATTTTCTCAATTCACTTATATTTTCGCTTAAATATCATGTTGATACATTTTTTAAGTCTTATTAACATGATTTATTATTTAAGTTAAAAACCTTAAAAAATAAAAGAAGAGAAGTTATCACAAAGCGTACATGTTGTTCCTAGCATGGTTTGAAAAGTAATATAAGTGTGATTTTAGTTAAATTAATCATTTATGTGGAATCTAGAAGTTTTGTTGGAGAGTATAAGTTAAAATTGAACTTGAGGGTGTTAGTTACAATAAATAAATTATGAATTACTTAAAAATGTATTCAAAGTCAGAAGAAATGGTAATTGATTTTGGAAAAAGTTTACTTAAATATGGTATCATAGTTCACATTACAACCAAAGTAAGCTTCATAAATATATTCATATTAAATTAAAAAAAAAAAACAAGTAAGATAAGACCATAAGTTTCAGGCATATTAAAAAAAAGAAATATATTTGTACTTCACATTTGGTTTAGTCTTGGAGTTGAAGTTGACGTGGATTGCTTTGGAGACAGACCTAGAATGTTATAACACTTCAAAATTTTAAGTGCTTAAAAATAATTTCAAAGACCAATCAGATAACACTCATATTTTAAGAACATCAGGAATACTTGACTACTTTATTCTAATTCATGACTCTGTCAATTTGGGATCCAATTTACATAGTCATTGAAAAATTTAGAATTTAACTTTGGATATAATTTAATAAATTAATTCAATGAGTTTATATTTCATTTATATACTCTAGTTGAATCGATCTAATGGGTTGACAATGTGGTTAGGTAGTTTACACTTTCATTTTATGGGGATGATCCATAGAAAGAAGATCTCATGTTCCATTCTCATTGTGTAAAAAAACTTGTTAGGGGGATGATCCATATAAAGAAGATTTCATGTTCCATTCTCATTGTGTAAAAAATCTTGTTAGATGTTAAAAAATTTGGCAATTTTTTTTCACCTCAATACCTTCAACTATTTAAACTTTTTTAAGTGTGAAAAGTCAGTTTTAATATTTTAAAATTTTTTAAATAACTTAAGTTTAACCTTACTTTTTTAAATAACTTCAGCTACATGTCCATATCACCATACCTTCCTTCTAGCATCAGTGTTTGAGGGAACAATTCCATCATTTGAGTTTGTCTAAGAGGGTTTGATGGGTCTTGAACATCTTCCATCAGGATTAACGTGAAAATTTGTAATGCGAAAATAATTTTTTTTAGTTTTATACTCCATTTTTGCATGTGATTTTTTGGATTTTATGACTTAAAAGAAAAAAACGAACGAAAACACAACCATCACCAATAAAAATACCACAAAACTTATCTCAACCACCAACGGTTATCATTAGTCACCACTAGCAATTACCACCACTTGAAAATAAAGAAAAAACACTAAACTCTACTTTGTTGGAATTAAAAAAAATATGGAGTTGCATGGAGAATTTGCAAACAAAATTTGATAGCTTTTGAAATTTCTCGATTTCTCTTCACTTATAATTTGTAAAGTATCCATGTATAATTGTTTTTCAATCCTTTAATATAATTGAGATGTGTATCTAGATTAATTTCAGCCATACATTTTTTAATTGAAACATATGCTCTACCCAATTGATTTTAGTGATCAAACAAACAAGCAATTATTCTTTCAGGAGAACCACACAGCAGCAGCTGGGCAAAATAAATTCAATAAAGTTTAGGAGAAGGTTATCCATAATAGCCCCTGCTTTTATTTTTAGGTTAAATTTAAAATTTGAATTGTACATATCATATGACATGAATTTATACATTAGAACAACGTTAAAGTAGTTTTACCTATAAAAATGGTTAAGAATAGAGATCTTTTAATGTAAGTTTATCAAACTGAAGTGTAAGTTTGTATCATAAGAGGACTCAAACAAAAACTATTGTTGAGTGCAAGGACTATTTCATGTAAGAACCAAAGTTTAGATTTTTTCATATAAAAAAGATATTAAGTGTAATGAGTATTTTTTTTGTATTGAGCCTTATTTTCATTAGTATATTTTCAATTCATTCTTATTTTTATTTTGTGACAATGGAAGAATGGAACTAGACTGAATGCTGTGTGTTACACATGGCAGGGTTCTTAACACACCAAAGTGGCTGAATGGGCTCTGCCCCTATTCCTCTGCTTACCATTCTGCTTCTCCATTCATTCAGTCTATCTGTGGCTTCTGCATATCTCTTCACACCCTTTTCATCCCTATTTCCTGACCACAGTGACTCAGCCATTGCAGAAGCTCTTGGCCAAACTCTTGCATCCAAAACAGTTGCATCAGATTGTTCTGACCACAGTGCCACCTCCCCACCCAAAACCAATTTTGCTTCTTCCTCATTCAGCCCATATGTTATGTCATAGTTGTATATGGTTTGCCATGTCTTGAAGGGTGCACACCAAGAGCCACCGTTGCCTGTGCTTCCATCTTGCTTGTCATAAGCACTATTGTTTCCAACATAGGTGCCATGTCCACAATCCAGATAATAGAAATCTGCAGATGACACAATGGTTCGGTATCCTGCAGAAACTATCTTCTTAGTGTGATTATGTCCTTTGAGCCATGTCTGCAAAATCACATGCTCCTTTGGTAGGATTGTGGATGGCACATGGACTGTTTCATCTAGCAAAACATCTTCCCAATAGATAACAGTGCGGTTGAGGGAAACAATGTAAGGGAGGGTGTTGTTGATATACTTCTCAAGAACTTGGTTGAGGGTTCCACCATTTGATAGATGTTTCTGAATTGTGGAGTCAGTTTTCCAGCAACCTGGTACAATCTCATCAGTACCCGAGTGGAAAAATGGTTCTGGAAACAATGTGGTTATGTCATGTATGACATTCTTTAGGACTTTGTAGGTCTTGGGGTTTAAGGGGTTCAAATGTCCTGTTCCTGGTTGTGAAGCTAGCCTGTCAGACCAATCACTTCCAGCTGGCCACCAGAACATGTTGGAACAAGTTACAATGTCAGGGTGGGCTAATGCCCAAGATGCTGTGTGCCCTGCAGATATGCAGTTCATATCAATCAGTAATTAGCATAATTCTCAAAACTTCTATCTTGTGAAGCTAAATTATGTAAAAGAGAAAAAGAAAATGTTTGGTTTTCAATCAACATGGTATCACTGCTAAAACAATGTTCTAAACTTGGTAATCATACAAAAAGGCCTAGTTATATTGACCTTATGGTTACATTATTTTTAAGTGAGGTTGTAACTGCGAAGAATTTGACATTCTAATGGTAAGCTGCACTTCAAAATCCTTTCTGCTCTGCCAATCATACTTCAATTAATCACCAATCGCTTGCCAGAGAATTAGCATTGTTATGGTGAGTTGTATCCTCAGGTCCTTCTTGCTTTGCTAATATACACTATATTTCAATCACTGTTCCTAGAAGCATAACATTGTAGTATAAGGAAAAGGAGTTTTGAAGTCTTCTTTAGTTTAATATAAGGTATTTTTATCCATACACACTTTTAGGAAAGAAAAAAATAAGAAGGAAAAATTAAATTAGGTTTTTAATAGGCTATAATTTGCATGCATTAATTAATTTTAACTTTTGGAGAAGCTGATTTCACTTTTCATTCTTATTTTACTTATCTAGAAGAATTTATGAAGACATTTCTCCAAACATCATAAAATGAGAAAAAGAAAATACTAACTCCTAAAGTAAAGTTCCTGCCTTATCAGCAATGAAGCTAAGGATCATAGAAGAAGGAGGAGTCATTTAAGTAACCCAATAGTCATTATAGTGGGATCCCCATTCAGACATAAACTCTGCAAACTGGTTCAGACACATTAGTAACAAAAATTGCTCTGTTGTGCCGAATGAAGAGATTGATCTTCCTAAACTTGTAACATTTTTGGTTAAAAAGAAAGTGTCTTCCTAACCTTGAATGAGATGCATAAATTTTTGGTATCATCATTATACTATTAAGGGTGTGTCTCTCAACTCAACTGCTAATTGTTTGAAACTCTGACAGAGAGAAATATTTTCTCACTTTGCCAGTTGTTTTTACAAACACACAAGCATCATAAAGTAAAAGTCAGCATGAATTTGATAGAAACATGCTTTTTAAGAAAAATGAAAAGAAGTAGAATGAATCCTCTCAGTGTTCAAACCTTGTGTCTATATCTCTGCTTCCACATACATGATTAGACATTAAAATGGTGCAGATATACAGACACAAAACTTGAAGATAACCTTTCAGATGCTAAAACATGACATGCCAAGAAAATGGTGCTGCAAGAAATTACAATTGATTAATTAGTCAACCAATTACTCACTATATACAAAAGTTTATTTAAAAAAGTAACACCATCTAACCATACTCTTATGTATACATAGACCACAACTGTATGAACAAGGAATTTGATTATCTAGCAACAATAACTTACCAAGTTACTCTAATTACTGTAATTTACCAAAAGCTGGTTTGATTCCTAGAAAAGACCAACATGGGGGGAGGAACAGCTAAGTAATCAGCCAATTAATCAATTCAGCACCGTTTTTCAAGTTAGGAAAAATTTCTAAAGAAAAGCCTCCAAAGTAAACGAATTTGTTTCTAACCAGGTGTGTCAATCTCAGGAATCACACGAACTCCATGATCAAGGCCAAATTCTACAAGTGTTTTCACATCCTGGGGTGTGTACACCATGTGAGGTGCATAAGCTCCCTTTTCAGCCAACCGAGGCTCTGAAGGCAGCACCAAAGGGAAAGATTCTGCGTCCGTGAGATGCAAGTGGAGCACGTTGAGCTTGTTCATGCTCATGGCTTCCACTGTCCTCAACAAGTCCTTCACGGGGTAGTAGTTCCTTGCAGTGTCCACCATGAGTCCACGATGAACAAACAGAGGAAAATCCCACACTTGCACTCCCACTGTAATCTGTGTAGGGTTACCCCATGCAAGCTGGGAGAAAGTCTCCAAACCTCGCATGGCACCCCACACAGTCTTTGCAGTGAGAGTGGCATGAGAAGGAAGGATGGAGAGAGTATAGGACTCGTTTACACCATTAACAAGTCCTGCATGAGGGTCCACCACTGTAATACTCAGGTTTTGCAGTGGTGGAAGGTCCTTGGAGATGCTCACTCCCAGAGGCACAAGAGGGTGGTGGTGTTCGGATTTGAGGAGGCTGTGGTAGTGACAGATGGCGGCAGAGAGGTGCTTGTTGTGGTGGATGGTGGTGGTGATGATGGTGAAGGAAGAAGATAGGAGGGTGGTTTGGTATGGTGGGGACCATGTGAGGTTCCTTGGTTTGGGCCACACATTGATGCTGCTGGTTGATGCTTCTGCATTATTGTTCAACCTTAAGCATGAGAAAAGTAAAAGTAGTTGAAAGAAACTTAGAAGCAAGATTGATTCTCCTTGCATCATCATTATGTTGCTGTAATGTGATTTAGGGGAGTAGAATTTCTTAAAGGGTGGCAAAGTGGCCCGCTAAAAAAACGTGGCGGGTTTAGGTCCGTCCCGCATAATCCGCAGTTGGGGTGAGTTTGGGGTGAGTTGGTCCGCATAATTCCCATAATTTTAAAATGTATAATTTTTTTTTTACATCCTCATATTTTCTTCATGTAACCTCAGATTTTACATTCAAAAAATTTTAAAAACATCTTATTACGCATGTTTCATGAAAAAAATATTATGAAACCATTTACCTAATGCATCTAAATAAAAAAAATTCAAAATTTATATTTAAAAAAATATTTCTTATGCGGGCTGACCCGTAGGCCCGCGGGCCAACCGTTATGCGAGGCAGGTTAGAAAAATCAGCCCGTAAATTTTATGCGGGGCGGGCCAACCCGGTCTGCTTTTTGCGAGCCAAGTGCGGGACGGGCTTATGCGAGACGAGCCAACCCGCATTGTCACCCCTAGAATTTCTTATCTAATAAAGATTTTATTTTACTTTTTTTTGTATAAAATATTTATTAAAATTTATGCACACATAATTTTGTGTAAGTATCATCTACAAAAACCTATTTGTGTTGAAAGAGAAATGATAGATTTGTAAGATATAAAACTTAAAAAAAAAAAAGATAAAGAGAAAATAAAGAAGGATATGATATCGATGTTTGTTCAAGAAGAGAATGTGAATTTTTACCTTATCTAATAATATAATGTTTTCAACTTACTTTAACTTTGTAACTAACTTATCCAAGAAAACTTTGCTGATAAAAAAAAACCTTATCCATTTTTTGGAGTGTGTGCCTGGTTGGATTGGTCAATGGAAAAATTGGCATTAAGAGCAATTGATCTCACAAAATATTATTTTACACTTTTAAATAATTTTAATAGTATAATAATATATATTATGATTTTATATTAAAAATAAATTAATGTTTTTATCTTTTTGTGATGTCAAATGAATGCATTTTGTTTTTTAGTATCACTCTTGATCCATTGGGAAGAAAGTTGCTAAGAAACAAACAAATTTTATTGGAAAAATAAACGAATCTGAATTGTTTTATGTAAATATAATGTCTTATTATTATTATTATTATTATTTATTAGATTATTTTTCTGCTAGAATATAATGTTAAGAATTCTTTTGGAATTAAATTAAAAACTATTTTTATCATTAAACTATAATGTTCAAGAACTAATTTTGTATATTTTATATATTGAGGAGTTGAATTTGATTTTTCGTCTTCTGGGTAATTAGATTAGTACCATTTTACATATTTAAGAATTAAAATTTCTTCAAATTTTACTTTTCCGATTTTAGTAAAAAAAACTCCATCTCTTTTAGTTTGGATATGTGAATTGATTATTCATTATGGAGTTTAATAATTAAATTTAACATACTTCCTAATCAAATTGTGAAAAATTATATTTGCTTTAAAGTTAAGGATATGGGTATCACAAATTTATTGGAGATAGGATTATATTTCAGTATATACATTTAAGAACAACATATTTTAAGCTATAAGCATGTTTTATAATATATATTATTCCTCTGATCCTTTTACTTGCAAAACTAAATTAGTTTATATTTATAAATTATTAATTCAAATATGATAAGTGTAACACTCCAATATTTACTATCTAGTATGTTGTGAACCTAATAAGGCATATAGTTTTTTTTTTCAAAAATATTACTTATACACATTTAAAACTTATATAATTAAAAAATATTTACAAAATGAAGTCAAAAAAATGTTTATGAATTTCTAGATGTTCCTATACCATATTCATATATGAATATGCTTGTAATCATTGCAATTCATAAAATAAATAAGACACATAAGATAAGTTATTGAAAAATGTTCTAACATAAAAAAAATATAAGTAAAGAACAATTAGATTTAAAATTCATAAATAATCTAGTTTCTTTTTTAATTCAACATAGCCATACAAAATCTATGTATCAACCATAAAAATTCAATTTATTTTCAATATCAATTATACAACAACCATATAGACAACATATGGATCTATATATGATATTCAATAAGTGAAATATCAACTTATGACTTCCGAAATACTCGTATTAAGTAGTCCCTCTAGAGACTAACATTTGATTCAATACCCAGAATTTAGATCTACAAGCAAACCTAAGATAAAAGATCAGGGTTCAAACATCCAATACCATGTATCTATTGTGGGTCACGATGTGTATAAACTCACACATCAACTTCTCACCATATGATATCTTAATCTATGTGATCTATACCATCAATGATGTTAGATGATTCTTGTTACAACATAGGAGTCAATAAATATACAAATAAAACAACGAACCACACTTTATCCCAAATGTATGAACTTAGTCTCATATGAATTCCATCATTTTTAATAAATCATGTTCATACAATTCATATCATATAAGAATTTTACAAATCAATTGAATACAAAAACTAACATTCACTTTACATTTATGAAAATATTCGTACATAATCCAATTCAAAGAGATAAGAAGAAAATAATTATTTTTAGCTTGAGCGAAGATGACTTGCACTTGAACAAAAATTGGGTCAAGACTAGACTTAGTTGTAGTACTATTTTTGCTTAAGCAAAAATATTTTCGTTAGGGTTTAAACTCCAAGCCATTAATAACATTGTTCAACAACATTCAATAACCTTTTTAACATAAAAAAAAATTCATTCGTGCAAAAAAACCCATTTACTACAACAAATACACATCATTTTTACAGTCAAACGTTGTCCATCAAAACGTGGTGACATTTTTTAAATTAAAACGAGTGTAAAACGACGGTTGTGGGTGAGATCGCCATTTTAGACTAAGGCGCTTTGGTCTAAAATGGCGGTTTTACCTAAGAACCGTCGTTTTATACTCGTTTTATTATCCTAATTCGAAGCAAGCTACTTACGCTTTCGTTTTTCATTTGTCTTTTCACGTACTCTCTAGTGTACACCGCCTCGTCATCTGTCACGATTCGGGCTAACTGCAACGTTGCCTCCGTACTCTCATATGTGTCAGTGCCTTTAGTGACCTGGTGACAATATATCATGCACTGAAGGATACTGACAATGCGCCTAAATATATTCTGCACCAACTTCAAATATATTATTTAATGACATACATCTTACTGAATGTGCATGCTTCTCCTGAGACAAGGGACTTGCCTGATCAACATCTGGACTACGAAGGCGACGATGTGGTACAACACTAAGTTGATCTCCAAGCTCACCTTTGTGAATGTATGGGTGTGACATTGTCCTAAACCAAGACATGTATTGAGGAACACATGCAAATGGACTAAAAGCAACTGTCAAACCTATCACCAAGTGGTTAGCAAATTGCAACCACCTTTGGTCAATGACATGTGCACCAGGACCCTCAGTCGGTATCGATGATGGTGGAATGCTCTGCTCGTAGCCAAATTAGCGCAACACACGCTCAGGCATATGTCTCTACGATAAGTAACCCAATCGCAGGTGGTCTGAGAATAAATAAATGATCTCAAATGACCTGCTCAATTTGTGGTCCTCATTCGGAGTCCAAATGATGTCATCATGTGTAAGTCCATCCGACTACACCTGCACATCACCAACAACAAAAAATTGATGGGCAACGATGTATCGTGTTTCCCGTGGGTGTACCTCATCATATGAGGGATTAATATCCCTTTTTCCCATGCCCGAGAAGTGCTCATAAATCCATGTTTGCGTAATTCGATCATATTAATTATAAAATGTTTAATACAAAATTATGGAATGTAACATGTGATTGCTAACCTGAACCAATGTTGCATAATTGCCCAACTGCTTCGTGTTAAAGTAACATGCATTCCTCAACTGCTCATATAGATGTATTAGTGTTACTGCTCCCCGTGTGTATCCACCACACATACGTAGATTGTTGAATAACAACAAGTACGAAATAGATATAAAGGTGACACTTTTATCTACAAAAATAGTGCATCCAACTAGATGCAACAAGTAAGCCCTGACAGCACACTCCCAAGCCTTATGAGCACAACAATCCTCATATATATCTCAGAGCCAGCTCAATCGTACATAGGGTCTCGACATTGTCCCATCTCAACCTTCCCACGACCCTCCTTCACCCCTAGTAACTCAGCTAAAATTGTCGCAACTTCATTGTATTTTAAGAGCACGTATAAGGGAATTGACCCAAAATGGGGAGGTGTAAAAGAGATGACACATCATCAAGTGTGATGGTCATCTCACCTATGGGAAGGTGGAAGGAGTTCGTCTCCCCATGCCACCTCTCGACAAAGGATAAAATCAATCCCTTGTTTCCCACCTCATAACTTATATTGCACAAACTAAATAATCCAAAATTTTGTACAAGAAGCTCAATATTAGCATGAGGCATCCTAAATTTATATTACAGTAAATGAAGATGAATATTCCTTGTCTGATGTGATGCTTTAATGTAGCGTACGTAATCGCACGTAATCGTAATGAAGAAAGAGAGGTTTTGATGAACCCTAATTGTAGAGAAAA